>Ga0160429_1000135_pt1 | contig 93520 bp, 93 predicted proteins | sample SolpanmetagenomR_FD_108199 | JGI IMG/M metagenome (GOLD analysis project Ga0160429, IMG submission 108199) | Solar panel surface microbial communities from Lawrence Berkeley National Laboratory, California, USA - R | ecosystem: Engineered > Built environment > Solar panel > Unclassified ...
AGCAACTGGATGAGCTCCACGATCGAAGCTTGGACCTAGATAACCTGCAGTGACATGATTCGTCTCAGTATTTATGCTCATTTTCGGGTCTTACGATTTTCGGATTTGGGGATTATAGCGGTATCATCGTCATTATCATCGTCATTGATCCGATGAGGCCTTCTCGGTCGTCTCGCATGATTCGGGTTGCTCGGAATAGGGGTTGATGTAGTAGGGGTAATATAAGAGAAATTGTTGTAATCACCGTTCGTGAGTAAGCCGCTTTCGTCTTCCGCTTCTGCTCCGCTACGGAGGTCGTAGTTGAGGACGAGGGCTTTGATTCGCTGTTGTTCGGCGCGCTCGGCTTCTTGTTGTGTGCGCATTGCCATGGCGAAGTCGGAGTCGGCAGGGAGGTCGATCTCGCGTGTCTATCAGAAAAGGTCAGCATCATAACAGGCATTTCTGTGTGAGACGTGATAATAGCAAACCTGTGGTCGGTTCCCTCGCTTGCTTAACAGTGAGAATTTGACCATGTTCGGATTGGGTAGGACGTGGGGTTGAGGCGTGGTTTCTTGGTTGGCCATGGTTGTAGCGTCGCGTGGTGCACGACGAATGGGAAGTGCAATGTCAGGCATTGGTTTCCTTTCAGACTTCCTCGAGTCTAGAGAATCAGACATCATCTTTGCGAGTTCGCGCTCGAAGTCTGCTTCGAGTTCGGGATCGAGTTCGTCTTCAGCAGGCCTAGTAACCACAATGTGTTCTTCTTCGTCATCTGTGATTGCTGGTGGCGTGCCGGGTTGGTCATCATTGCCCTGCATTCTATTAGCTGTTGTTGACTGTATAGCCATGTCTAGACTAACCTCAACATCATCGTCAGAGGATCCATCGTCCTCAGCAGGCGTCTGACGACCACCATCACGATCTGCCTCTTCTTCCAGATCTTCACCTTCAGCAGGCTCTTGCACTTCCAATGCCTTATCGGCAGTAGATGTACCATAATTCTCCTTGCAAGCATTGGCAAATAGTGCACCAGCATCTTCAAGGTTTGTCGCAATCTTCCATTGTGGACGGACTAGACCATAGGCATCTTGGACCACAAATTCGATATCCATCGGCATGTTCTCTTTCAGCTGAATGTAATACTGGAAAAACGTCAGGAAGAAATCGAGTTTCTTCTTGGCTGCACCTTTTTCGTAGTATATTCCGCAGGTTTCCAGAATGCTGCAGACCAATCGAATGCGGAAGAAGTCGTCTGGCAGATCTATAGGACAGATGATGCCTGGTCTGGGGTAGCCACCATAACCGAACGTAAGGATCTTGAAGAGTGTGTCAAAGACAATTGACGAGTCGATTTGCTTGTAGATATAAAGTTCGCCTAGATAACGAACTTCTGCGAGGCGGATCTGATTGAATTTGAAGTCATTCATTTCGAGTCCTAGAGTGATATTCTCCAGCAAATCATCGATGACTGCTACGATAAATTCTGGGTGATAGCGATTCAGGGCGCTCAATACAATAGCTAGATGCTGGATGTTGCTGTACTTGATGTTTTGTGGTTTGGAAAACACCTTTTGAACGACATGAACGACCTATCGATGTCAGTAGACTGTTGCCGCTATGCGGAGTACAGTACTTACCTCTTCTTCCTCCCAATGCAGCTTACGAATCTGCTTTGCGATTTTCTCGACGTTACGCTTTGTCAGATCCACGTACATCAGCTTGCATACGAAGAGATCCATAGGCGTGCGTTCTTTCTGTTGAATAGCAGCTCTTTCGGGAGGATTGACGTAATAACTTGCATTCTCGATCAGCATCCGCTCTTGTTGTCCTAAGTGCTGCGCGGCCTTCTTGCGCTGCAGGATTTCAAGAAACGATTTCATCCTTGGAGCGGTCTCAGGATTACGCAAGAGATAGCGTCCACAATTTTCCAGCAGATTGCAGATAATCTCGATATTCATCCTAGAGAAGTCGTCTAAGCTGACCTTCAAGCAGTGAAAGATTACATGTTCAGGCACAAGACCAAATTTTGTGAGCTCAGCAAGATAGCGGATATTGCTCATACGCACACCAGCCAAGGAATCTTTCTGCTTGCGACGCTGCAGACTTCTGAACTCTTCATCGAGATACGACACCAATCCTTGAGAGACGTCTGTCATGTATTTTCCCAGCGTAGTGACCAATCTAGAGTAGAGCGGTAAAAGATCCGATCGACCTCTTGGAATTTCCTGTACAACCTTGACAAGCCGATTTCTTGAAGCTTTTGAGTTGACAAAGCAGAAGTCATACGCGATTTCATCGATAGCTTCTTTTGAGGTCACTTGAGGCAGTCTTGCTAAGATTGCATCCACTTGTGCTCCAACAGTCCTGTTGGTGATAGCAGTTGACTGGTCATCTGCATCTGGCTCTTTGACCTCGTTTGTCACGGGTTGTTCCGTGATTGGCTTGATCTCCACGATCTCATCATTTCTCTTTCCAACTTGCTCGTCTTCTGCTTTCTTTTTCTTGGGCTCGTCTAACAATATTCCGGGAACACGATCCTTGAGATCGATAATGTTTTCATAGAAACGCTTCTCGTCCTCATCCTCCCATATACCAGGACCATCACCATCACCTCGAATATATTCTCCAGCTTTGACAAGTCCGATCGTGCTGTCGGTGGCGGTTGGAATCGCATCCTTTTCTTTGAGATCTGGCATATCAAGATCGAGCGCATCTGCTAGAAATTGCACATTTGCCACGAACTTCTCTTGTGCCTTGACCTGCTTCTCGTAATTTGCCTGACGATCTTCGAAAATCTCACCCGATCGTACATAAGCCTCAGCGTTGCGCCTGGACTGATTGTTTAGAGCAGTCTGGTCTTTCTTGAGATGAGGTACTGCACTCTCGAAATATTGTGTCAGCACATTCTTGAATCTCTCCTGCATATTTGCATCGAGCAAGGGCGCATCATCGCCTTCGGTCGCTTCCTCCTCTGTGCTCTGCGTCTTCTTTCCCAAAATATCCCAGGAGAATGTCTTGATATATTGCACAAGCATAGGTAAGTTGGCATGCTGGCTATCCTGTGCCGTAAGCTCTTTCAATACCTCCAATGGAAATGGCTCCGCTTGACCCTGACCTGTAGATGTCTCTTCGCCCAGTTTTAGCCCCGATCCGCCTGCGCTCTTGACATTTTCTTTACCTTTTCCTGCTTCTTCTGGTCTGATGACATCGTCCAAACTTCGTAACGCTCCTACCAGCCATAGCTCTGTTGCGATCCGGAGGAGGACCCTATGTCTTGCGATTCTCTCCTTCTCCTCTTTCTCTCTCAGCTCCGCGGACAGTGTTTTGAGAAATGCTTTTTCCGGGGAGGCCAGGCCACGCCCGATATGCCAAGCGACGTATCCAGTGAATTCGGCAGGTCCGAACCGCTGATGCAGCGCGCTGAATATCTCTACGCCGGAAGCAACATCGGAGGGAGTCTTGAGTTTACTCAGTCCCTCAGCGCAGGCTGATATGATCTCGGAAAGGTATTTGTGTAATGAGAGAGTTCGTATCTCTTGGAGGAATGTGCTGGCAGCAGATCCAGCAATGGCGGTCCGTAGTCTTCTGATGAATGCAGTGTTCTTTTTCAACGAAGAGTCAAGAGAGCTGTCGACAGGGAAGACATCTATGGAGAGCGACTATGAACAATGTTTACAGAGTGAGAGGCAGACTCATTTACCTTTGTCTCCAGCCCAAGCTCGGTCATTGGAAGTACGCAGCTCTCCTTTACGACTTGTTAGCACTATAGTGCTGCGCTCGAATCACATACTCACGCTTGCGCTGTCTTTCCATGCCAGCGTGGGTGATATCTAGTTGAGACGTTGTTTTGGTCATTTGGCCATCATGTCCGAACCTCGAAAGTAACCCACATGCAATCACATGCATAAGGCTTATCATGCGGAAAGCGCTCCGCCAGAGTAAACAAAAGGCCAGCAAGGTACTCATTTTGATATAATCGATTTTGCAACACTTCCACCACAATACACTACTACTTAACTTCAAGTCTTCAACGACGACATCACTACAATGGTTCCATACTCAACACCAACTCGATCCATTACTCAACACAATAAATAAAATTGCTCCAGACATCCAATCTTCATTACCACTCATACACGAGGTTTCTTCCAATAATATTGCTAACAAGGTCAGTATGATTAAGAAGAGTAGTCTTAGCCGAGCTCGACTTACTTTATGTTGCTTCCGAGTAGCTCTGATAGTGTGCTTGCCTAGGCTGTTTTCTACCACGCTACGTCTCATCTCGTCTGTGTCCATCTCGGGTCTACGAAAGTCAATACCTGCCTCGAGGTACTACGGCAGTTGCAGAAACTTACATGTAGTAAAACTCGTCCTCAAGTGGTTTGCCTGCAGCATCCTTACCTTCTCTAACAATCTCACCTACACATGGGATCTCGTCTAGCAATGTCTTCAACTCACCATCGGTGAGCTCACGAGATGCATTACCTGCAGCCTTGCTAGATGACTCTAGCTCTTTCAAAGCATTTGGCAGGTTCTTCAAGATAGAGCTAAGAGGGATTGACTGGAGCCGTGAATATGCAAGCTGGTTGATGACGTGATTTCGAATTGGGCTTTTTGTGATCTTTTGACGGATAGGGCTCTTGTTCTGCTGCGGTGTAGTTGATGTCTTCAAAGGTAAGCGACGACGCTCCGGAGACATCGTAGACGTTGCAGCCATTCTCGCTAGCAAATTAGCCCCAGTCGGGCCAAACGCCTCCACTATTGGGTCGTTCTCCTCATCGCGGTCAGAAAATTCATCCACGTCCGAGAATGGCGGGGTCTTCTGTGAGGTGAGCAGAACTGGAGTAGCTGGACGTGTATCGATGTGATTTAAAGGCGACAGAGGCTCAGCTGGAAGTCCGACGACTGTCTCATCCACACCTTCTTCGACATCATCTATATCTTCAAAGATGCGAACTGGCGATGAGCTGGGTGGAAGCCCAATGAAAGTCATCGCAGCATTGAAGGCAGGTCGCTCACGTGGAGATGGTGATACGGGTGAGCGCAGTTGTAGGGGAGGTGGACTTGACGCGAATGCTGTTGGGGTGATGGGTCTTCTTGGTGTATCATCATCACTCCACCTTGTTGGTGACGCCGGCCGTGCTTGTATTGGTGGCCATCTGACCAGCACACGCGCATCTTGTACGTCTACCAGCATATCCGCATGAGGCTTATCCGAAGTAAAGGAGTCGCCTTTCCCAAGCTCAAAAACCTTGCCACGACAGTGTACTTTTGCTCCATTCCAACCCATGCACTCCACGATTATCTGACCGTTGAGATGAGTGTCGTCCGGTAAGCTGTAGGCAGCTCGAATGTGAATCCGGGAGATGAGACGATTGGCGGAAAGCTGGAAGTGAGAGGAGTTGCTGGAACGACCCATGAAGACAGGCTCGCCATTGATTGGTATTTCGATAGAAGGTACAGCGCCTAGAGGAACGCGTTCAGACGCACTGGATACTGATCTACCAAAGGTTGGGCGTGCTGTAGCAAGTAGCGGGGGTGAAGAAGGGGCGAAATCTGTTTGTGAGGTAGGAACTGGCGTAATATAGTCTCTCTTCATTGCTCGTCCATATTGCTTTGGCGAGCCTTCATACTTGCGCTTGGAAGGTCGAGGCAGAGCAGGTGAAGAAGGTACCAGAGGTTCGAAGGCGGGCAAAAGTATTGGCCTCGAGTCTGCGCGTTTTAGTGAGGGTGCGGGCAGCATGTCACCTTCCGAAGATGGGATGGGAGACTGCATGTTGAAGTCGAGGTCGATACTGATACGCGATGCTCAACTGGTATACAAGGTTAGCAGTAGCGATGAGGACAGTAATACCTGGTCAATTGCAAAGAGACGGGATTGCTAAAGCTGCATGATGGGCTCTTTGAGGGTCATCATCGGACTATGAGAGTGTGGAAGAATTCAGAGAGGTGGTTGGAAGTCACGCGAGAAGACGCGCCTAGGAGTGCCCACTCATTTCTACGTGACACAGCAACGAACATTTAGGTATTATATCATCGAGATACTAAACATATCGGAAGGGAGCTCGCAGAACACGAACAAACACTACTGTGGGCTGTGCAAGGTATTCAAGGTTGAGTATGGACAGCACTGTATACAATGCGTGGTGAGTTAAATATATTTATATGTATGGTTCCTGGCCCTTCCCATCGCGCAGATGATGTATGCCTGTGGCGACTACATATACTGCAATATCGAAACTCTCTAGGCCATCAACTCTCCCAGATGTACAAGATTAAAAGCAGCAATACAATGTTGCTGCACTGAATTGAGTTGAAAGAAGTCGCGTGCAGAAGATCGACGTCGTCCGGACGCAGCTCCGTCGCGCAGCGAAATTTCATGTTCTTCAGATTTACAACTTATTCATTTGCATAGACATTCAAGCATACCATCGCAACGACAATCCAGAATGTCTACCGGAAAATCGGCCGTGGCGACAGCCAACACTTCGAAAACACCATACCAGCTAGATCTGTCACAAACCACAAAAGCATGTAAAGTCCTGCTCAAGCACATCAACGAAGAACGACAGCGACGAGATACTGAAGCAGACAAGCCGAATCTGCTTGCACAAGGGGATGAAGACAATGAGGAAGAAACAGATGGTGCCGAAGTACCCGTCTGGATGATTATGACCACCAAGAAACACATTGTTGACCAAAAGCGTCTGAAGCCAAGCAAGATGTAAGCTAGTTCTCAAAGTGATCATAGTGCCACACTGACTGTCTCCCAGCTCTATCCCTCACTCCATCAATACTTCACCTACATCAACGATATGCCTTATTACTGCCGATCCAGCCAGCCTCTACAGAAACGCCATTGACCAGCCGAACTTCCCTGCAGAGCTACGCAGTCGCATCACACGCATCATTGGACTTTCGAAAGTAAAAACCGATTTCAAAGCATTCGAAGCAAGACGCAAGCTATTTGGCGAACATGATATTTTCCTTGCCGATGACCGTGTTGTGACGTTTCTTCCTAAACTCCTCGGGAAAGTGTTTTACAAAGGTGGAAGCAAAAGACCAGTTCCAGTTAGCATATCGGCACCCCAAGAACGCGGAGATGATGGGAAGCGAGTAAAACGAGATCTATCGCAGGTTCAAAAGGGCGCAGGAGTCGAGGGAGGACGAGGCAGCGCATCACCGGAAAAGCTTGCGAAAGAGATTGAGAAGTCACTAGGTTCAGCACTTGTGCATTTGGCGCCAGGTACCTCGACTGCCGTCAAGGTTGGCACGGCAGCGATGACTGACGAGGAAGTATCGGCAAACATTGAAGCTGTGGTAGGTGGTCTGACAGAGAAGTTTGTGACGAAGGGTTGGAGGAACGTGCGGGCAATACATATCAAGGGGCCAGAGACAGTTGCTTTCCCTATATGGCTGGCAAACGAGCTGTGGGTAGAGGATCAGGATGTTCGTGAGCAGCAAAAGACCTTTGGCAAGAAATCTGGATCACTGGAAGACGGAATGGAAAACGTAAAGACGATCACAGACGGAGCAGAGCCTGCAACCAAGAAGAGAAAAGCAGACGCTGGAGTTAAGGTGGAGGATCCTGACAAGCATGCCAAGAAGAAGTTGAAAGCGGATAAACTGGCAGCAGAAGTCGCATCACGGAAGGAGAAGCTGAAGAAGCAGAAGCAGGCTGCTATGGCGCAGGTTGTCGATGTTTGATTACTACTTTAATGAATGGGTCACCCCGGCGTTCAATGTAGACTGGGTCAATAGGCTGTACAGACGCCTCTGGATGGGACGTGGGATTCTTGTGAAAATGTATAATCCTCTGTTTTGCTTTGGTACCTATTATCCATCAGGACATTCTTCTATGACCTCGAGCAGGCGCACTTCTTTTTGCCAAGGACAAATTTATGCGAAGACCGGAGCATAACTCCGTTTCGAATGTCATTCCTTCCTCGATTTCATGCTTAGCATCACAAGTGCACCGTCCTCGTCCTCCCTTTCGACGTAGTCGCACCGTCCATCATGGCCACTGTCATGGCTCCTGCCACAAATGGTGTTCATCGTGATGACAGCGCCGAAGTCGACTTCTACAAGAAGCTCGCACTTCTTCGAGATGAAGTCACGACAGGTAGGCATCCTCGATACAAGTTTCAAGCCCTTCTCGAACTCCCGCCCAATGGACACGCGTCTGAAACACCAGACCAGCTGGCTGCTGGGTCGACTTCACAAAGTGCACTGTCAAGTCAGCGGACTACCACGACAACCACGACATCGCTCTTTCGTACGCCTTCTCAGGATGTCACGAATGGCCTTTTCCGGGATGGCATCTCAGGCACTCCGACTGTGAGGTCACACGTCAGTACGAGTAGTGGTACTCATTCTGTTGCGGGCTCTAGTCGCAATGGAGTACGTAGTCCACAAGCAGCAAAAGCGAAGATCGCGGATACAGGTACACAGGAGTTCACGAAACAGCGAGCACGGAGAAACCAAATCGAACGTGCCCTCAAGGACAACGTTGCAAGAGAGTCGGTCAATGCAAGAGCTAGAGGAATGGCAGACATGATTGAACGTGGTGTTCTTGCCAGTGTCGTTCCGCTTTCTGCAGCTAGATCCGCATATCAGGCTACTCCACCCCCGGCTGATCACCACAAGCTTGGGTCTGCAGACTCCGATGCTTCATACTATTCTAGTAGAGGAGCATCCTGGACCCCAGAGGTCAGCAAACGGGCGAAAGCGGACACTACGGCCGCATACGAGCTTGCTGATGAACAGACACTGCTGCAAGTCAGCAATCTGCGTCCGAAGGTTAGCGGACTTGGACCAATTGTTGCGACGATTCCTGGTTTGACTGCTAACGTGACTGCACCCTTGAACAATCGCTTTCCTGATGTGTCTGCTCAAGCGGCTGACAATAGATCCGTCAATGCCATGGAAATTGATGACTTGCGTGAAGACTCATATTCACCTCCTGCTGCCGATGCATTTCGTAGCTTTGGTGCAATTGAACGTGACGATGAGGCGCATTCAGACGTGATCTGTGGCGATTCAGTTGCTATTGACCTTACGACGTCTCAGCAAAGTCCTTCACATTCTGTTGACGCTGATAACGAGTCTGAGTCCGACTATTCCCCACCTCCCCCTGCTATTGCTGTACCCGCATTTGGAGTATTGGGAACTGTATCGCAACCTGCGAAAGCCCCTACAATACAGAACAAAGTCAAGCCCTTGAGCAGAAAAGAGAGAGCTGTAATGGCTGCACAGGTGAATTTGGATAGAGCACAAGCGAAACTTGAGTTAAAGAGGCAGCGCAAAGAAGCCAGAGCCAAGCTGAAGCAGCAAAAAGAAGCGGATGCGGCCGCAGCAGGTGAAGTCAATGCAGAGCCTGTGGAAACTCTAACTAAAAAGCAACGTCGCGCATTGAAGGGAAAGGAAACAGCTCCGGTCAAGAAACCGAATGAATCAAAGGCGGAAGCTCGTAGAGCGAAGAGAGAGGCTAAGGCGGCAGGTTTGGCAGCTTCAAAAGCTATACCAGACGATCCGGAGGGCCATACCGCCACAAAGAAGACAGGCCGAATCGCTCCATTGCCTGTGATCAAGCAAGAGTCAATCACACCTCCCTCATTCAGAGAGCCAGACACCGAGTCCAGGAGAGTAGTTCTTAATGATGATGGCACAGTCTCCATTGTTACAGTGGCACCACAAGACAGCTTGGTGCCTTTGACGGCGGCGCCTTACAAGAAGCCCAAAGCAAGCAAGAAGAGCGGTAAAAATGACGTGCACAATGTTGTGGCGGTAGACTCAGACTACGGTGATAGTCCTGATTCGGACTCTTCACCTAGAAATAGAAGAGGTCGCAGAAGAGACAATGTTGATCTGCGCAAGGTTGCCAGTATGCAGAATGCTAGCAGACCCCAGCCTCAAGTTCGTCGTGTGTCGACGCCAGATACTTGGTCACAACATGGTCGCAACCTTGCAGAAGAATTTTCCCAAACACTAAGACCAGCATCTCGTCTGTCAGAGGTCCACCCGAATCCAGCTTCGCCTCAACATTACCTGCATCAGCCACAGTCTAGCCTGGTTATGGTGCCTCCACGATCTAGATCAGTGACAGGTATGATGAGTCCTGCACAACCGCGCCCACCACTTACGCAGAGTATTCTCCGTGATGAGCATGGCAATGAATATGTAGTAATCCCAAGGGCGTCAATGGCAGATCAGCCTTATTCTCAATATAGCTCTCCAACTTCACCTGCCTATCGACATGGAGCTGGCTATATCTCGACAACAGCATCACTGCCACAGTTTGTGGACTTGACAAAGTCAAGTACTCCTGCGGTCTCTACTAATGCTCTGCCTGGACATGTTCAACCATCATCGCGATATGATCGTAGCTATGCACCAGTAACTCCATACGTGTCTCAAGCCCAGTCTGCGACTATACCGGCTATACCAGAGAATACTTACCTTCCTCCTTTGACGCCATATCATCCTACAACACTGAAAATTCCAGGACACAATGAGGGCTTTACACCAGTTGCTCCCTATCTGTCAACGCTCGGATCACACGCGCCAGGTGTTCATCCTGCCTATAGCGCTAATAATAGTGCTACCAAATCACATCCACACGTCATCGACCTGGAAAACGAAGGATCAGAATATTGTCAGATGATGCCACCACCTCCTGCACGTTCACACATCCCCGGAAGCGTCCGAGCAACACCTGCTGTGCTTCCCCAGCCAATACCTCAATCGTCTCAGCTCCACCGCGTTCTGACGTTGCCTCCACCACCCACTCCCAGCGCACAACACGCTCAACAAACACAATTTGCTCAACCCCAGATCAGCACAATGTCAACACACCCCACTGTCATTGACCTTGAGCGGGAAGGTTCGGAGTATCGTCTGAATCATCTTGCTCAGTCGTTGAATAGTGGTGCGGGTTTTGCAGCTCCTCCACCCCCAGCATTCTCCTCACAGCAGTACGGCGGACATCAACAGCAGCAAGACTACAACCCTAAACATCCCGCCATGACACCGAGCATGCGCACCCAGCCCCTTGCATTCACCTATCCTGCTGCTCAATACAACCAACCTCAACCCCAATCCATGTACAACTCGCACTTGCAGCAGTTTCCACCTCCACCACTACCACCTCAATGGCCCAACCAATCTATGGCTTTTTCGCATCCAGGACAGACGCCGATGATGCCACCGCCACCGCCACCTCCGGCTTTCATGGCGAATTGGCCTAGTCTGCCGCCTAATCCACCGGGAATCGGGGGGGTGGCGCCTAGTAGGCCTGCTTCTGCTTTTGGGGCGAATAATGGAGGGAATCAGTGGGGTGGTGGGTATGGAGGGAGGTAGAGGTAGAGATGCTTCAGGGGTCGTGTGACGTCGAGTGAGGAAGTGTTTGATGAGTGTGAGTTTGTATAGCAATGGGGGACTGCAAGAGTAGTGTGCCGCCGGTAATCTTCAGCAGTAGGCTAGGCTACCTCAGGGCAGGTATCAAGGGTATACATGGAAGGATTACCTCGCCACACCGCCGTTGCCGTACCGGAACAGATCTCTTCATGTGAGATGAAGATGGGCACTGGCCTAAACAAAACAGGCTACCAAAGCGATATTGTTACGGCGTCTGTACAGTAAGGCTCCTTAGTTTAAGCATATTCAAGGGAGCTTGCAAGGAAGGATGGAGCCTCGAGTGGTGGGTGAATGGGTATGTTGAGATGTTCAGCAAGGAAGTGAATTACGGACTTCTCATTCAAATATGCAGGTGCATCAGGTAACTATTGCTTCGTTCGCTTTCAAAGTAGAGAGTAGAAGTTTGAGGTTGAACAACTACTCCTCAGGAACGTAGATTGGTTGCAGTCTTTTTGCTACCTCAACAAAACACACTTGTTATTCGCAACGCTGCGTCTTCAAATCTGAATAGCCCTCAACATAGGCGATGGAGAAGTTAGGTGAACACGCACATTATGCGGCGACGACTTCAATCTAGTCATGGAACTCTTACATTTATACAAATGCATTGAATCTTATCTACCCAAGCAATCGCTCTCTTATCGTACACTCCCCATGCACTCCCAAACTAAAAAAAATACACTCAATAATCAAATCGATCCGGCATGACCGCAGGAGCAGCCAAAGTCCACGCATAAATACCATAGCACACCCAAGCGCTCACAATCTTGACCCACGAAGCCCAGTACGTCCTTCCCACTGCAATGAAATCTCCTTCATAATCACTGTCCAAGTTCATCGTGAGTAGCGTCGCCACCCATGCAGTCGATAACATGAAGATGACGTGAAACATGCTGTAGTTGTACATTGTAGCGTTTCTCTCGTCGTCTCTTGGATTCTTGCCATCGTTGTCGTCGTCGTCATCGGAATCGTCGTCGTTGTCGTCGAGGGCTGAAGCGGGCAGAGCGCCGGATTCGACTGCTTGACGGAGAGCTTCGGCGCGCATTTCGCGGCGGCTGGAGGGTTGGATGGCTAGACCGTGTTCGGATTCGCTGACGGCGTTGTAGCCGGAGTTTTGCTTTGAGCCGCCGAGTGCGAGGCCGTAACTTGCGGCGCGTGTTGTGGTCCAGGCGACTGTGAGGAATGTGATGATTGCGCCGAGCACGATGGATGCTGTACGAGTGCCTCGAGCACGAACGAGTGGGTTGCAGTGTTGGTCGTCTGGCTCCATGGCGACAGCGGATAGTGTCAGATATGTGCAGTAGACTGCTACAACACCTGATTGTGCTAGACCTGCACGGTTGTTCGCTTCCTGAATGAATGGATGAACGGAAAGTACGGAGATTCCTACCAGTAGGATTAGATTGACGGTGATGGCGGCCTGGTTCATGGAACATCCGGAAGAAGCGAAAAAGATGTACATGACCACTGTCATTGCAATAGAACCAAGATACAAGCTAGCAGTACCTCCAACAAGGACGTACCGCCATGCTGGAGAGGACGTCTCATCCTCGATCTTGTTGATACAGTACTCTGCAATCGTATGTGCTAGATCAACCAGCAGAACCAGACCGAGCAGGAGGAAGAGCATAGCTCCTACCAGTGCGACGTAATTTCCCCAGGTAATGAAAAAGGAATCCGGGATCAAAAAGGTAATGACAATGAGCGCAATCCATGCTGCGACTTTTGGACCCCAGAAACCATTTTGTATGGGAGCTCGCTTGTTGCGAGAAGAGTTGACACCAAGTAGGAACACTGCGAGAATGAAATGGAAGGCACCAAGGGCGAAGTTGATACGGTGGACAGCAACGAAGCCGTAACAGTCGTGGCCGGCGCAGCTGATATTCACGTAGTCGAGAGTTGCTTTTTGTAATTTCTTGATAGCCCAGTCGGTTAGCATGAGCCAGGATAGGATGCTGTTGATGAGGAGTATGCATGCTAGGAGATACAATTAGCTCGAGTATACAAGGCATGAACTGGATGGAATGTACCATAGGCGATGCGGGTTAAGATGCTGTTTCCGCCACACTTGTTACAGGCGCTGCAAACGGCACTACATGTCGCTATCTCAAGTCTCAGCAGATGTCTCCTCCGGTAGTCCTTGGTTTCATCTTACCAGCTCCGCAGCATGAGGCGGCGAACTTGGTAACGTTAGTTTAAGCATAGGAGCAAGATGAAGAAGGATCTACTTACAGTGATGAGGCCACCTGCACTCGGCAAGGCCAGCAGTGGAAGGGAGAGTAGAGCGCCCATATCCAAGGTGTGAGATGGTTGAACTTTGACTTGGTCGGAGACTCTTGAAGACGAGGCGACGACGATGGCTGAGTACCTTTAGTTCTACCGTTCGTCGATAACTCGATATCTACCTGCCTAATACGGCTCGGCAAGCCGCGTCTGCCAAGTCCGATGAGTCCAATGCAACCCTTATCGTGATCCTCCATCTTATAAACATCCCTCGCCTCGCCTCGCCTTGCTTGCTATACATCTCTCGACACGAGCACACCCTCCCTGGTGCATACGCCTGTTCCGCCTTCCTGTTCCTGTTTTGTGTTTTGTTGCCCAGCCATGGCGGACGACCATCGAGCACGAGTGGCATCTGTAGTCGCTGCCACTGCAGTAGCGATAGCCTGTGGCAGTAATGTGAGCATGCTAGGACGTGATACCTGCTCGAACAGCGACTGACTGTCTCTCCTCCTCTCTTTCAGTATGCCTACTCAGCATGGGCACCAGACTTCTCCAAACGCATGCAACTCACAGCTACCGAATCGAACGCAATCGGCGCAGCAGGAAACGTCGGCGCATACGCTATGGGCATCCCAGCCGGCATACTAATCGATACCCGCGGACCTCGAATAGGTGTCCTCGCCGGAGCTGCATGTATCGCTGCAGGCTATTTCCCCATACATACAGCCTACGATAATGGTCCCGGGTCGATGAGTGTTGCTACACTAAGCTTTTTATCTTTCTTGACTGGTACTGGAAGCTGTACTGCCTTTTCTGCAGCAATCAAGACATCAACGTTCAACTGGCCTTTGCATCGTGGTACTGCATCTGCATTTCCATTAGCCGCCTTTGGATTGAGTGCTTTCATCTGGACTACTCTTGCAAACCTCGCCTTTGGAGATAGTCCTTCAGGTTTCCTTCTCCTTCTCGCCATTGGTACTCTCGTCCTCAACCTCACAGCCACACTATTCATTCGCCTCATTCCATTCCACGAAGACTTCGCTGCCGGAGACCGCGGTCGCAGCTCAAGTAGATTACGCTACAGATCCCGCAGTAGTGAGCGATCGGAAGGACATTCAGAAGACGTCGAGCCATCAGAAGGAGACACACTCGTATCCCGTGCATCCACAGCCGACGACTTTGGCGCAGACGAAGAAGTCCGAAAGCAGCAACGCGAGCACGCAGAAGACCACGTCGAACTGACAGGCATGAAATTACTATCTCAATTCAAGTTCTGGCAGATATTCTTGATTCTAGGCTTGTTGTCGGGAGTAGGACTGATGACAATCAACAATATCGGCAACGACGTAAGTCACACGATCCTCTCCTTTTCTCTTTTATACTGACAATGCTATCTAGGCTGCTTCACTCTGGCGCAAATACGACCCAAGCAAACCCCGCTCCTTCGTGCGCGGCCGCGAACAAATGCACGTTATGATCCTCAGCATCTTCTCCTCGCTCGGCCGCCTCCTCTCAGGCATCGGTTCCGACATCCTCATAAAACGCCTTCACGCTTCACGTATCTGGTGTCTCGTCACCTCCGCCGCCATCTTCGCTGGCGCCCAACTCCTAGCTCTTCTCATCCAGAACCCCAACTTTCTCTTCCTCGTCAGCTCGCTTACAGGTCTGGCATATGGCGCATTATTCGGCGTGTTTCCATCAATCGTGGCCGATGCCTTTGGTGTTCAAGGCTTGAGTCTGAACTGGGGCTTTGTGATTTTTGCGCCGGTGTTGAGTGGGAATGTGTATAATTTGTGTTATGGAAGGATACTGGACTCGAATGGTGGGGATACGGGCGAGTGTGGCAAAGGTCTTGGATGTTATTCTAGTGCGTATTGGGTCACTTTGGCGAGTAGTGCGGCGGGTGCTGTGCTCGCGTTGTGGTGTATTGGGTATGAAGCGAGAGCGAGAAGGCAGAAAGCTGCGTTGCGGAAGGGAGTGCTGGCGAGAGGGTCGTAGACTGTCAATTTTCGTCTAGAACGTGTTCAATTCAGACAGACTGCTTGCTTGCTTGTATGACAGATGTCGCATCGCGTCAAGTTCTGCCCTAAATTGTCTGTGATATAATCTGCGCTGTGTATTGGCGAGCAAGGACAAGATGAAAAGGTGTGAGGCTTGAGAAAGATGAAATGAAACTTCACTCTTGGGTAGTGCGTCTGATGAATACAGGGACTTCGTAAGCAGCTATTTCTCCTCTTCTCTCCTCTCCTCCTCTCACATTATCTCGACTCATTGACCCCAACGATCCATGATCATTGCACAAACATACCACCATCCACCGCAACAACCTTACTCGTCACATACCCCGTCTTGACCATCCACATCACCGTCTCTGCAATCTCCTAAAAAATCAAATTAACTTCATTAGGCACATATTCGGGTATGTATGAAAAAGGTATTACCTCCGGCTGACCGAGTCGTCCTACTGGAATTTCTAGAATGAAAAATGGTTAGCAGCTATTGCACTCATGCTTCATCGTCCGCATCCTCATCGCAAGCAATAGTACAGTACGGAATGGGGGAGAATCCTGCTACTCACTCGACTTGAGTTCTTCACTGCCTCCTGGCAACATGGCAGTATGTTCAATCAATGCCGGTGCTACGCCATTCACTGTAACCCCCTTTTTGCAGTACGCACCAGAAAGCCAATGGATCAGGCCGTGTAAGGCTGATTTCGAAGACGCGTAATGTGGTCCCACCACGCCTGTTATCCATCGTCAGCGCGTCGTGTCTATATATACGGTCATGGTATCTTCGTGCTCGCTGCTTGATGTTGCTGGGGGCGGCGGGGTGGGTTGGGGGCATTTCTCAAAAGCACGAAATAATTGATTTACATGTACTCACCACCAGTGAATCCGGCAACACTACTGCAGAAGATCACTCGACCCCACCCCTTGTCCTCCATGCGCGGTAGACATAACTGTGTTAGGTAAAAGGCGGTACCGCAGTTGGCGCGCCATGTTTGTTCGAATTCGAGGGGCGAGATTTCTTGGATGGATTTGATGTTGGATTTGCCGAGGGTCTGGGAAGCGGTCTTTTAGTATCACCGACCAATATTATGAGAATATTTCGGTATAAGCGTTTAATGTTTCGATTGAGAGTGTGGTAATGGATTAACATTGTTTCAATGTGTTCACCATATTACTTACGAGGCCGGCGTTGTTGAAGAGGATCGTGGGATGTCCCATCATTGTGGTGACTTCGTCGTGGAGACGCTTGACCTATGACCGAGAGGAGATTGTCAGTCTTGAAGGATGGGAAAGTGGGAGGCACAACGAGAGAGGATCAAAAACGAGGACCAGTCGAGGCAGGGAGTGGTTCGTTCTGAATCAGGAGCATTAAGCGATGTGGTAGGTAGGTGTAGCGGACAGGTATTAGGTCGAGGGGTTTTTCATGTCTTACAGGAACCCGGGCGCGGTTCGAGCTAAGTCTCTGTTGTTCGACCAGAGCGATATAATCGCACACATGGCGTAGCTCACTGACCATGCTGATATCACCTGATGCTTGGTTCACACAAATGAATAAGTGCTCAATTTTCCCGAATCATGGCCATACATCAAACACACCACAAGCACAAACCATACTACCAAGCACAATCACGTCGTCATTCTAATGTCCACGCACATCACATCATCCTCAATCCACACGCAGTCACAACACACTTCTCTTTCCATCCCCACGTCAAAAGAAACACACAAAACCTACCCCTTCATACCCACTCAAATCAGCTCTGAATTCATGAGCGTTCACACCCAGTCCCTTCAACTCCTTTACCAACTCTGTCGCGGCTTGCTCGTTCTGATTGAAATGAACGGCCACGGAACAGCCCCATGCTGCTAGAGCTCTGCAGGTGGCTTTGCCGATGCCGCCAGTTGCGCCAGTGACGAGGGCGAGGTGGTCTGATGGGTCGGTTTTGAGGGGGTTTGAGGTTGAGGGGGTGGACATTTTGGTGGGGACGTGTAGGGAGATGTGAGAGGATATTGGGGCGTAGAGAGGAGATGTTAAATGGTTTAAATTAAATACTGAGGACTCTAGGAGGTTAGAGGTGGTTGTTTTGTTTATATATCAGCGGATCACCACTCCGGATGACGCACGAATTGCTTAAGTAAATCGAGCATATGAAAGGTAACAGCTCTCTATCAAGTACTACATCATAGCCCGTCTCGATTAACTACTATTTCTGCTTTATATTTCACCGACGGTGTTTTGTTCTTGACCAGCCGTGTACCACTAGGCAAAGCACTGTCATGGAAAACGCCAGAATGACTCCAGGTAGTATAGAGTAATCTTGAGAGATGACCGCATTCATACGCCCTTTGTTTCATACACCACTCATGGAGACACTCCCACTCCCCCTATAGGGACCGTCTTGATCGCTTTTTTGGGGCTGTCTCCGCATAATCGATAGTCCTCCTGCGTCTCCCCGATCGTCGCGCATGTGTACCATCAACAACCTCGGGCTTTTGCTGCCGATTAGTTGGGACAGGCAGTCCGAGAAGCTCTCTCTACGACGAGTATTAGCAAATTTCACCCTAAGTTGACGTGTGAGCAGACCTACCCGTTTGGAGAATTCCCATGCCAGCTGATATACCAACATAGCATTCCCATCTTCCGGCCCACTCCGCTGCAGAAATGCAGACATCTTTTTCCTGTCGATTTCGTGGCCGTGAGAGCCCAGAGCTCGCCGGAACTTGTCTACGAATCTCTTGATCATCACTCTCACCTGATCACAATCGAGGTCGATCGCGTCTGGCACCACAAGCTCCTCCTCCTCGGACAGTCTTGCTTGAGGAGACTTGATTCTCCGGCCTGGTCTGACGACAGATCTCTCAATACGAGCGCGATGATAATGAATAGCATGAGAGTTCAGTGTAAGGTCAACGTCATCGACGTCGATTGATTGAAGAGCATCTTGTTGCATAGCGACTTGGGCAGCTTCGCGATAGGTGCGGGCTAGATTACCAGGATCCTGAATGATCCTGTACTGTCTCTCTTGCTCTCTAGTCTGCTCCGGATCTTCCTCAGACTCTTCCGGTGTCGGACTCAGCGACGGAAGAGTCGAGGGGCCCAGAGAAGGTGATATTCGGATGGGTGGAAGAGGCATGTCACCCCAATCCATCGATGAGCTACTCGTTAGAGGGAGTCCAAGTAATTCTCTCTGTAGGCGAAGTCAGTACACCGTGTAAGCCATGGACGCCAATCCAGTTGGAGATGATTATCAAACTAACCCTTTTGAAGAATTCTCACGCCAAGTGATAGACCATTGTGCGGTTGCCGTCCTTCTCGCCGCGCTGTTCCAAGAAGGAGGTAATTTGTGCTCTTTCCACCCTTCCTAAGGCCTGCCAAAAGTGATCAAGAGCCCAAAGGCCTCGTTCTATGAATAGCTTGATCAAGGCTCTTAATTGGTCACAGTCATAGTCGATTTCGTGTGGCACTGCAACGTTTTTTTCTGGGATCAATCGGTCTGCTTCGCCAGGCTTCATAACAGACTTCGATATCCAAGGCCATCTGCTGGCGTCGCGAGTTCCGCACGCAGGCTTTGGAGTGAGGTCGATGTCTTCATCAATATCGTCGAGGGCCCGCTCCTGCAAGCCGAAATTTCGAGCCGTGGTGAACGACGTTGGCGGTCAAGGCTGCTCAATGGTGTCAACAAGAAGATCCTCTGGATAGTCCTTTTCCATCTGCTTGGCTTTCAGCTTGTCTCGACTTTGCTGAACAAGAAAAGAATATTTGGCGCTTTCCTCGTTAGTAAGGTCGGTAAATACTGCATGGCGAACAGCTACTCTGTCTTTCTCGAGCACGTCTTCATTGATGTAGAACATGATGCAATCACGACAGAAGTGATTTGAAACGTCTTCAAGCGTGTGATCACGACCTAGACGACCTCCACTCACTTCTATACCCTGACCAGAGAGACTTTGGAGACCGCAGAAACGCTTTGGGTCTCTATTACCATCCCAGCAGGTTATATCAGCTCGAAGGATGTCCTTTTTGCCACGAGGTCCATCGTCAAGTTTTGCTGCTGCTGCGAGTGCATTGATGAGTTCGGCATTTGATTTTCTTTTTTCCGCAGGCTATTAATTTGTGTTAGAATAACCACTCAGATCAAGATTCTGCCATGGTCTAGACAGGAGTTCTGCATACCCCACAGGCTGCCGAGTATTCGGTTTCAGGGAGTTCATCAGATTCCATTATAGGCGGTAAAGATCCGATCCAGTTTTGGTTGCTGCTTTTTTTTCGGCATGTTCCTCATCACTCTTTCCCACGCTTCTGTGCGCTTGTGTTGAGACCAAAAGTTCTTGATGTCGTCCTCGACCCAGTCGAGCAGCCTCACCCACGACACGTGGTAAAGAGTGTGCTCCTCGCTATCGTCGTAGACTGGAGCTTGATCTCGAGTCATGACACATGGGATACGATCTGGCTGACGGAGATAGTCACGTTGGATAACGAGACTAACAAAAGTCTCGTACCTAGGTTTTGGAATCTCCTTCCGTAACCGCGAGAAGAGCTTACTGACATATTTAGTGGTGTACCGCTGGAAAGTGCATTAGCATGTGAAAATTCGTTTGCTCTTTAGTATACACACATCTATTGGCGGTGGCATAGTGATATTAGCAAGTGATGCGTGTGGCAGTCGTGGTTATCTTTAGCTCTGCTGAAAGCAACACCACCTGAAGCATCTTTCGCGACTTCAAACGCGGGGTAGTGACCCTGTATCCCTCTGGTCAGGGTGCTATAGGCTTCGTGCTGAGCTCTTGTATCAATGACGGCCACATTCGTATTGTGGAGAAGATCTTTTCTTTAGGAAGTCAGGTCCGTTGCTGGTGGCCGTGTGCTTGGAGATGTTCTGTGTCAAGATCATTTTCAATCCCGAGTGATATCGCTTAGGTATGATCGTTTGTTGCAGTTGAGATCTAGCTTGAGTGTTGAGTTTTAGTATTAATGTTGGTTGTATAGATCAGTCTGCGAATGGCAAGATATCCTCTTCCAGGTCTAAGATTTTCATAGCAGGCAGTCCAGTAAATCTTGAGCCTTTCGGCTTTTTCGCTGCGGTAGCAATAAGATAGTTGTCTTCAAAAGGTGCAAGAAACAAGTCAACGTCGTCCTGTTTCTCCCCACGGAACCAGACTTCAATAGCAGGCCTCGTTGAGGTGCTATTTTCAAGCTCTTCCTTGTTCATCGGTGGGGGTACTTGCACATTTCGAAATTCGGTCTCTTGCAGCCAGTTCGCAAGTAAAGCTTCTCCCTCAAGTTTGACGTATGCCTCCTTTAAAGCCCAAAATGCGTAGAATGTCCTTATCTTGTCATCCAGAGATCCCGTGGCTGCTTTCACAGCCTCAAGATCGGCTCGTGAGAAGACCTCCTCATGCATATCAACCAATCCTTCGAAGCCTTCTTTTTCAAGCATACGCTTCTCGTTCCGTTCATTCACACAAGTAATGTCAACACCTATGAATGCATCCGTTGCAGAGCAGCCTACGAGGGCTACTAGACCAGCCTGGTGGGATACGTTGAAATCTACGCTGGGTGCTTGTCCGTCAGGAGCGTAACAAGGCTTTCCGTGCTTTTCATGTCCTATGCGAGAGAACTGAACTTCCTGCCAGGGAACTGCCAGTGTCCTAACTACGAAGAGACGCTTGAGTAATGATGAGCCGAGACTCAGACGACCATCCTTAATAAAGATGAACTTTTTGGCTTTGGCTTGTTCTTCTATACTTATAGTTTGTAATGATTCGGGTGCCTACTATCGTTAGACTAAGCACGAAACAGACCTGCAGCAACGAACATACAGCGTCACTGATCTTTGTGCCTGGCCACAAATTCCGCACATCTAATAGCCAGAAACACGGTTGAATAGTGGAGTGGTACATATCTGATATGCTTCTCGAAGTCACAGGAAGTCACAGATGGTGTATGCTTCACCTCTCAATCTTACTATACGGCTGTGCAACTACAGTTCCGTATGATATTAGATCAATGAATCGAACACCACACAATTTATGTACAGGTGGTGCAAGAAGACATGCAGGTCCCGGGCGGTTTCGAAGTGCGTTCGAAGTGCCAGAAAGGGGTTTAGAAATTGTGGAGCTTGGGAACGCTCTCGTCAGAGGCAAATATTCGATTTGAGTCAACCTTTGTTTTTCAACATAGGAATAATGGCAACAACAATAACTATAGGCGTACTTGCTCTGCAGGGCGCATTCAGTGAACATCTGCAATTACTGCGAAAGGCATTTGCAACGATCGAAGCAGGGGAAGGCAGCACAAGAGTGGAGTGGAAGGACATTGAAGTTCGAACGGAAGAACAATTATCTAAATGTGATGCTCTAATCGTGCCTGGGGGAGAAAGCACAGCCATTTCCCTTGTTGCAGAGAGAAGTGGCCTGCTTGAACCACTCCGTAATTTTGTGAAGTGTGTAGATTTCAGATCAACCCATAACCACCCTTAACCACCCTAAACTAATTTTGCTGCAGAATCGAGAGGAAACAAACTTGGGGAACATGTGCCGGCTTGATTCTACTCGCAGAGGCTGCGAATAGGACGAAAAAAGGCGGTCAAGAGCTGATAGGAGGTCTTGATGTTCGAGTAAATCGCAATCACTTTGGCCGACAAGTAGAGAGTTTCGAGACAGATGTCAAACTTTCCTTCCTGAAATCTATCTCATCCAATCTCAGCTCTGAGAATGAGAGACCGTTCAAAGGTGTCTTCATAAGAGCTCCAGTTGTAGAAAAGATACTCGCAAACCAAGAAGGTATCCAGGCCGGTGAAGCAGAAAAACCTGATACTGTTGTTGCGCCATCAAAACAGGCACAGCAAGAGGTGCCTTCAGAAGTAGTCAATGCGAAAGTCGAAGTCCTCGCCACAGTACCGAAACGCAATCAGCGAACTGGAGAAAGAAAGGAGTCCGAGAAAGTCCATGAGGATGATATTATTGCTGTTCGGCAAGGAAACGTGTTTGGAACAAGCTTTCATCCAGAGCTGACAAATGATGCTCGTATCCATATTTGGTGGCTAGAGCAAGTTCGGGCAGCAGTAATAAAAGGTTCGAGCTAAAGACCGCGCCACCTGAAGCTCTGAGCTAGCTCTGAGCCCTGCATTTTCCTCCCGGCAGAGTCATATCTCAGGTAGTGGCCTTGTCTGAACTCCAGGCGTTGAGACTGAGATCACCAGCAACCGTACACAGACTCTTTACCCATGTGAAGACTACCAACCTATTTGACCCTCCGACGAGCGAACACTCAGCTCATTCCGAGCAAGTTCTTTGTGCGTAAGGTACAGCAAGTGGAAGTACCCAGGTCGGCTATCGCTTTGGATCGAGTCTCCCCGCCGGGTAGAAACTGAAGATATCCATTTGGGTGGGAGATCTCCAGAACCAGGCAGCGCCAGGAGGAGTAAAGTAGCCCAGTAATCTTAAGCCGCGAATGTAGGCTCTCAAAGTATCTGTAGTCGAATAATACGACGACCCTAAGTGAAACATTTGGCGAGGAGTCCTATAGCAGGAGGCGCCGATTTGAAAAGAAGGTGCTGATGTTCAAGACTGATTTACTGGTCGTTGTCGTACTCCGAAGCCCAAGCTCTGCCAACACCGCCACGACCAGCATCAAACTCTTCGCGATACTCGTCACGTACTTGCCCACCAGATCTACCACGACTACGAAGCATGTTAGCAAAAGTCTCCATTGGTCACATTGGCGCCTGTGACATACCCATATTGACGTCCCTCTGCAAAGCCTTCGTCCAAATCGGTGCGAATGATGCGTTCGTCAAGCTTTGTACCACCAATGTATTTCATGCAGTCCAGCGCATCCTGATGGTTGTAGTATTCGACAAAGCAAAATCCGCAAGGCGTCTTCTGGAATCGATCAAGACCCATCACTATGCGCTTGATCTCGCCGCATCTAGCGAATTGTTAGATCGCCTGCTTCAAGTGTATGGCAAAAGACTTTGAATATATTGAATAGACTTACTTTGAGAATAATTCATGGATTTGTTCTTCGGTTGTGTAGAATGAGCTGGCGTCGTAGTCAATATGCAGCTCAACCTTCTTCCATCAACAGGAAAGTCATACAGATTGCCCACGTATAGCGTCATAGCATTCTTGAGCTTTTCCTCAACATCTGGTTCCTGTTGCTGTTCTTCAGGTGCTTCGCTATCTCCGTTGTTGTATCGCTTCCTCTTGTTGTTCTGTCCAAGTATTAAGCTTAGTTAAGCACAGCAGATTTTTACAATCTTACGTTCTTCATCGCATAAGTGCTAGGCCTGTCAAGGCGTTCGACAAGACTGCGAACAGGAGCCATTTCGTTGATTCGAGAGAGTGATACAGAGGACGGTCGTGAGGTTGTGTGTAGTTCGTCTATTGGAGAGCGGTAGAAGAAAGCTTTGTAATTCTGATAATGAGGTGGGATCAGGATGAAGCGAAGAGAAAGTGGTAACTGTATAGTGGAAAGACGATGTAGTGTTTGTTTGAGAGCTGTTTCAATTGTGCCAAGACTAGACCCTGCATATCGCGAGAGCTTGAGGAACGCGAAGTGAAGTGAAAGCGCAAATGTGACCGCAAGTGAACAACGACATGGATTGACTTGCAAGCTAGGTCTGCCACTACTATGCCAGGCACACTCAGATATACGCCATCCTGGCTTTCACGCCCATCTCCTGGCTTCGACCTGTTCTCTCCCAAAACCCAACCACCGCTCGCACAAGATCAGACCAAGCAGAAAGATACGAAACCATCTGGCCCTACTAGGACAATAGCGCGACGTGGGACCGAAGTCTTTGTCGTTGTTGGAAATGAGCTGCGTTGGTCCGACTTGGTCTTATTGAAAGAGCAGTGGGATGAAGGATACAACGAAAAGAATGGTGACAATGAGCAAGATGACAACAACGAAAGTCAATCCACCACTAGGGTGAGCTTCATCGATTGTTTTTCACAAGGATGTCATTGCTGAATACGCTCCTAGATACTGAAAGTACCCATATCACGGCCTATAAAACAACTTATCATCTCGCCAAATGGTGATTACCTTGCCATTGTCACCTCACATACCATCCACATTGCAGTCCTACCAGACTCTTCACATCTCGCTTCGGACGACACATCGCCTCTCAAGCTCAAAACATTTCATGTTGGACCTACAACTCACGTCCTAGAGCGTTCGCCAATTGCTAGCGCGGTATGGCATCCTCTTGGAGCAAATGGTGTTTGTTTGGTCACGATTACCGTTGATGCTGTAGTACGACTATGGGAGTTTGACAAGGACAACAGATGGTCTTTTGAGGCACCTGCACTTGCTGTCGACTTGATCAAACTTGTAAATGGAAGCTCAAGCGACCAAGATTTTTCACCTTCAAAGTATGGCGCTAACAAGACGTTTTCTCCTGATGCTTTTGAGATGGAAGTAGCTTCGGCATGCTTTGGAGGTTCAGCAACAGAAGGGGAAGATTCGTGGGCAGCTATGACACTTTGGATAGCAATGCGAGAAGGAGATGTTTATGCACTTTCTCCGTTTCTGCCTAGCAAGTGGACGGCCCCACGCAGTATGATTGCGAGATTGTCTGCCTCTGCTTCATGTATCAGCTCGTCCAGCTGTGAAACAAATCATTCACAACAGACTCGAAATCAGTTACGAATGTGGCTGTCTGATATTACAAGTCAGCAGTCACAATTTACAAGCGAAGAGCTCTTGTCCGATGTTTATACACTACAAAGGCCACTCCGACCCAGTCCTATATCCAAGCTGCAAGGACCATTCGCAATCTCTCCTGATATGGACGACATATTCGAAGTGACAGACCTATATGCCATTGCTTCGATTGACAACATGGATGCAGCGATGTCTGAGGATGGGGAGATCGAAGACGAGGACTTAGGTCCAGCTTCAGCATCCTTGTTATGTTTGTCAACAAGCGACAATAAAATTCACATTCTCGCCAGTATTGGTACAGTAGAGGGACGATGGCTTCCAGCCAGGAAGTTACATTCAGATGAAGCCGATGAGGAAGTGGAGCTGCTTCTTCTGGAAACCTTGACTCTGGGTCAAGCTGCAGATGGTGTATCCCCCTCTTTCACTGCTGATACCCAAACTCAACACTCAGTCTTCGTGACGTACAGCGGTGGTGTTTCACATCTCGATCTTTCTAGCTGGACAACGAAACTAGCAGATGAGTTGCTGGGTGACGACGAAGCTGGTCTTGCATTTCGTGTTGACACATTACTGGACACGGCGTCCGCTACCGTATCACAGCCAATCACCTTTTCGACACCAGCCAACTCATACTCCCCTGTTACCTGCATTGCCCTCACAGACTCCGATCTTGGCTTCTTTGTGCTCACCACCAACTCTAATCAGCCCTACGCTGCTACACTCGAGGAACCACTATCCACGACTTTCGGCGCCATGAGCATATCAGGTCCTGAGCCTACACTGCTTCTGGAGTATAACCCTTCTGAGCTCGACACAAGCATGGACACATTTCCCGATGCTCGCGCGACATACCAACCACCCCAAGTTCTCTATGCACCTTCCGGACTCCCATCCTTCCTCGACACACATGCCCATCCTCGAATCCGACGCACACTCGCCGACGAGCTACGCCTTTCCCCAGCTGTCCTGCAGCTAATGCTCGATGCCCACCGAGTCCTATCCTCCGAAACCCACCGTCTTGGTCTTGCAGTCGCAGAACTTTTCCGACGATGTGAGCGTTTACAAGAAGAATTCCGTGAACAGCTGCGACGTGTCCGCGAGTGCAGAGATCGTATTGACACTGTCGTAGAGGAGGGTGCCGATGACTACCAAAATATGCATGGTGAGCCTGCGGAGGCAGATGGCGGTGCAAGAGAAGCAGTGGAGATGAGGCTGGAGAAGGTAGTGGAGAGGCAGGGAACTTTGGAGGAGAGACATGCAGAGATACGAAGGAAGATCGCGAAGGCGGGTGGAAGACCGGTCAGCGAGAAGGAAGATCAATGGATCACGGAGATACGAGTAATGGAGAGGATGATTGGAGGGAAGGAGCTGGATACACCAACTTCGGATGAAGAGCAGGATACTGCTAAGGAAGACGATGGCATGTCACCGAGTGGCGATAACGATGCTCTACCTCACGCTCGATTCGATCAGGTGCGGCATCTACAGAAACAACTTGTAAACCAAGCGCAAGATGTGGAGCAAAACTCTTCGCCATCAGCAGAACAAGAAGACTTCTCGGCATCTCTGCGGTCTTCGACCAGGGGAGGAGGAAGTGCTCAACGAAGACGTGAGGCACAAACCGAGATTGAGATGTTGCTGGAAAGACAGACAGCGTTATTAGAGGCGACGAGGGAGAAGATTGGGAGATTGGCTGGACTAGGATAATATAAATGTAGGAATGATGAATAGCAATGATTACAGGCCGTTTTGCAAGGCACGGTTATAGTCGTTACTGAGAAAGAGAGCTGGAGCTCGATATCAAGCAAGCCCATACTACTCGAGTCGTCTATTGTCATCCACTAGTGACCATGAAAGAGGCACACTACGCCCAGCCTTTGGGTTCACACATTGGTGAGACTCAAGCATTAGTGAGTGACTTGTACACGTACCGTGGACAACTCGTGATGAAGCAGATACTGTCACACACACCACCACCATAACCACCAACTTAGGCATGGCTAGTCCCCGAATGGGGTACAGCTTTTAGACAATCCCGACATTGTTATGGTTCCGCCGAGGGCATCTAACCTGGTAAAAAGGCAGTAGCGCGACCATCCCTAACATCAGACAGCCATCTCTGGCACCCTCAGTCGCCTCTCCCACAACCACTCCCAATCTCCCAAACTCTCTCTACACCACACCTCCAAAACCCCCGCCCGCTCAACCCCAAACTCCTCCTTCCACTTCGCCACCTCAACATCCACATCCACATCTTCATCTCCTCCCTTCTCTCTCAACACCCCCTGGCTCGCCTGCAGCGACTTGGTCATCAGCACAGCTACATCCGGCATTTTCTCCAAATCGGCCGAAGTGGCAGCAGACCAGGTGTACGTTAGCTTCGTGGCGTCGAGGCCGATCAGGTTGCAGTAGTGGCTTAAGAGAGCGGGACTGGTGTTGGGGTTGATGATGTCGGAGGCGGCGAGGAGGATTGGAGGTTGTTGCGTGTGGTTGCGCGAGGAGAAGAATTCGTAGAGAGATCGTGTGTAGGCTAGTGTACACCCTGGTGCCAATTTGTGCATTGGTGTTGTATTTGTTTTGTTGTTCAAGGCGCGGTGGTAGGACGGGTATGCGAGGGCTGGATGCCGGATCAAGAACGTGGGGGTCCAGGTTAGAAGGGAGGGGTCGGGGAGGGGCGTTGTGTTTAGGGGATTGTGGTGGGTGGGAGTCTCACTACCTTCTTGAGAGGGTGATGCTGTTGGTTGTGTGATTGTCCAGATATCCTCTTCTTCTCTTTCTTCCTCTTCTTCTAAAACCTCTGCACCCTCTCCACTCTCCTTCCTCATCTCCGCGCGAATAGCCCGCAAACTCAATCGTTCAAGCGCAACCGGTCCAGCACAAAACCCTGAATGGTCCTTCACAAACACGCCCTTGCCCATCTTCTCCGCCTCATTCACAATGCTGTCCAATTTCCTCACACACTCCTCGTAACTCAGCCGAACCATCGCTCGCTCGGCCTCTGTCCATGTAGACACAGGTTTGAGGTAGAGACCGTGCACCGTTGACATGATGGTTTGATAGGCGGGGAAGAAGGGATAGCCGCCGAATGGGGGAGAGGAGAAGTCAGATTGAAAGGGAAGGTTGAGAATGCGGACGAGGAGGTTTGAGGCGGAGCGGGGGTGGGTGAGGAGGAGGATGCGTGGGTGGGACGAGGTGGGTGATGACATGTTTGGGGTGTTTTGGCACTTTTGGGTGGTGGTGTTGCAGATGCTGAGGCCAGCAGATGTCTGCGCTTTTGTGGTCACCGCGTGGACTCACAAGCCGAAAGCTTCCTGTGTAGAAGTGAAGAGTACACCAAGCCGTAAGCTTCTATGTCGAGGTTAGAAGTACAATTACAACAAGCCGCAAGCTTCTTGCGTCCAGCTCAAGAACACAAACGAGCTGAAGCGGCCTGCAACTCAGCTCTTACTCACGTAGATACACTAGATATATTTCCAAGCAGGCCAAAGCAGTAGATCACAATAGCACAAGCAACCACTCTCTCGATTATCTTACTGCTGAGCTACTATAAGCTGAGCTGAGAAGAACACCAGTCACAATACTGTTGTACATTCCATAGGAGAACGAGCGAGCTCTTATATAACCCACAGCATAGATTCATCAGAGATTATTGTTTACAACGCCGACGGAGTAACGTTGCACAAACAAGGCAGGTCGGTTTGACGTTGAGGGGATATATTTATTGATGGCGGACGTTTGGCCGACGATCTATCTTTCACAACGCACGCGACTGAGACTTGAAAAAGGTAGACACACATACGCGTGGAGATGCTCAGGAGGCCAAGTATGGTATCATCACGGTGGACTAGACATGTTGATAGTGCTGCATAATTATCATAGTGAACGACGAAAGAGAATTAGTAAAAAGTTGACTGGCTTCATGTATCTTACACAACGACATTATCTATTAGTATGATGTATCTCATGCCGAAACGGAGACTGACAAAAAGCCATTAACACGAAACAATCGAGTCAATGACATGTTCAGTACTGGACATCCTCCCTCCAACCAACAACCTCAACTACCACCACCCCTCCTCGCAATATAATACGCCAACAAACTCAATCTCTCCTCTCTAACTCCATTCAGCAACTCCCAAAACTTCTCTTCCTCCCCCTTCCTCTTCAGCGCCGCATGCCACTGCACACAAAACGCCGTATTTGCCTTTCTGACTTCAGCATCCAGATCGTCAAAGTTTTTGCGCGCCAGTTTGGTCAGACGAGCAAGAAGTGGTGTGTCTAGATTGAATAATGCTTGGTTGTCCTCGGGGGACGTTTGTTGGCACAGCGATAGGAGTTTCGACAGCATCGACAACGCAGCGACCATAAACGCCTTCCGATTATGATTTGTTGGCGCAGCAGCCTCAGTCTGTGCAAGAACGGCTCTAATACTTACTACCGGATCGTGCTTCGGTAGCGCAAACATACCATCGGCCGTCCTTTCCAGATCATACGGAAGATGCGAATTCTTGTCGTAACCTGTACTGCTTGCCAATAAGATCGCGCATAGTGCTTCGCTTGTTCTGTCGTCGGCTACGCCTTGCTTTTGTAGCAGACGAAGCGTGGAGAGAGCTTGCGATTTCAGAGCTTGTGCTTTGATGTTGTTGTCGGTCTTGAGTTCCTCGTTGCCTGATTTGATGAAGTCTAGTAGTGCTGCGAGAAGGTCATCAAAGCGCAGATCTTCAGTCTGTTGAGGGTGGGCTTTGATAAGATCTTGCATCTTGCGGAAGCCGTGAATATCTAGTGTTCGTGCTTTGACTCGTTCGATACCGCTGATGAAAATGCGTTTCGTCTTAAGAACGTCGTTCTTGTCTTGTGAGAGGTTTTCTGGTTGAGCCATCTGTTGAGATTTCTTTGTGGGTGATGTTGAGCGGGTTCGTGGTAGTGCAGTTGTCACTGCTTTTGGTTCGGCTGGTGACTCTATAGGGGCTATCTGCTGATTTTGATCGCTTGGTTGAAGTTCTTCGAGAGCAGACCGGCTAGGACTGATGTCTCCATTGGGCACGACAACGTCCTCTGCTGATATGTCCTCGAACACAATCAATTGTTCTGCTTGTGTCGGAGATGTGGTACAAACGGCTGGTAACGGTTCTACAGCAGACAGGTTGACCACATCGGTAAAAGCATTCGTAGTCAGAGAAGTTTGTGTCACAGGCATCGTCAAATTCTTGGTAGGTTCGTCTTCTATCGTTGTCATGATATCGACTTGTGTATTCAAAGGAGGTAGTGTGCTGCTCGATATCGGTCTCATGGGTATAACCAGGGTGAAGTTGTCGTCATCTATAAGTATCGGTGAAGTGTCTTGTGCTGTTGGTGGTGCCTGTGATGCTTGTATAGCGGCCGAAGCCTCAGCCTGCATCCTCGTTACAGCTGGTGGAGGAGGAAAGACCATGGTGAAATTCTCTTCACTTGCAGCAAAAGGACTTAATGGACCGTTGTCTCTTCCACTACCTGGCCCAGGTCGTGGCCGCTGTCTTACAGGGCTTACTCGAGGACTGTTCGTTCGTGAGTTCGAAGCGATCGTGCCACTCCGACTTGATGAAGCAGCTGGATCTGGACGAGCATGTGTACTGGCCAGATTCGAAGATTTAGGTTGTCTCGGTGGGCTGGGAATGGGACTTCGGGGCGGTGTGTCGGCCTTCAATTTTTGACGATTTGAGTAGAGGTCAGCAGTTGCTGGTCTTGGCATGTCTGGTCTTCGTGGGCGTCGCATCGGTGCAGATGACAGACTTCCTTGGCCTGCGACTGATGTGGAGGAATTCATTGGTGGCCGTTGTGGTGCGCTGGCAGTACTAGAGCTCTGCGTAGATGTAGCAGGTGGAGGACGGCCTCTTGTAGCCGCTGCAGCAGGACGAATGATTGAAGCAGGGGCTTCTCGAATTGGTGAGAATGTCGACATCGCTGAAGTAGGGCGTTCCTGCTTAGCAGCCAGTGACGCTTTTCTCTGTGCAGCTATAGCTTCCTTCAGTGAAGAGCGACTGCCAGCTGCTCTAACGTTACCAGTAACACCTGGACCTACACTGACGGTGAAGGCTGATGCTGTACTGCCTGCGTTTGGATTTGCTGGGTCTTTTTCGAGAAGTTGTTTGCTCTTCGCATCGAGACTATTCATGATGCTTTCAAAAGTCAGTACACAGATTTCAAAACAGATCATAGTCAACATACCTTTCTGCCCTGTCCGGCCAGATTTGTGCGAATGTCCAGTACGTTCCACGCATATTCTCCCTCACCTTCGGATTAGCATCTGCTAACCCCTTCTTGATCGTCTTTTCGGCCACCTCAACACCTCCTGAGTGTTCGAATTGTGCTTTGTTAAGTGCTTGCCTATTCAGTATCGTTTTGAGCCAACCTGATGAGAATTGTCTTGGCTGCACATTCTTATCCTGAACTGCCAGCCAGATATGCTGCATCAACTTCTGATGATATGACACTCGAGCAAATATTGTGTCGACCGTCTTATCCGCATTTTGAGCAGCAATGTGCTTAGTAGCTGCAGACATCTTCTCTAAGCCCTGTAGTAGAATTTCAACCATCGAGTCGAGGCCTGGGCCTAAAGTCATGGCAAGGTCCTGAACTAGCTGACAACCAGCCGTTGACATGGTCGTCCTTAGTGAATTAACAACCTTGAGAATGCCGTCCAGCATGTTCTTGAATCCCGAAATCAGAACTTGATGGAACTCTTGCGGCGCATTGCCTCTCAGTAAACGTCTCATTTTCATCACATTTGCCTCTCTTATCCGCCAATTGTCTTCCGTCTCCTTATCTTCGTACGGTGGACGTATGTCACGGAAGAAGTCTTCTAGCTCTCTTTGTGATGACATGTATAGTGGCTCGATTGGTTTCGTTTCTGCTGCTTGATTCACCTCCGGTATTGAAGCTGTACTTTGGCCAAGGTCATGTGCAGGTGTTTCCGGCCGTGTAGCAGGATGATGAGCGACACTGGCTCCAAAGTCAGATGCGCCAGGTATTTGCAGCTGTGATAGGATATGTGTAGCAATTGATCGGCGAACATTGAAAGCTAGAAGTTGTCTCTTGAGGTCTGCTTTTGCGGCATCGCGTGCAGTTCTACATGCCAATTAGCACACTGTCCACATCTGCGCGGTGCGCCTTGTTTCTCACCCGAACAGCTCAATAATAGTCGTCTTCGCCGTCTCTCGAACCACGCCATCCGCATTCTCCAAGCACTCAACCATCGGCGGCACGAAGTTTCGAAACTGTAGATTGTGCTCCGCATGCATTTTTGCGACCCACAACATCCCTGCCTCTTTCGCCCTAGCATTTGTACTTTGGATCGCCTCTTCTCTGACTACTCTCTCAACCTCCGTAGGCCTCACAAGCCACAACTCGCCCAATGCCACACTCGCTGCGCTCCGAAATCCTTCCTTCACATCCCCAAGCCTCTCTAACAATGCCTGTAGTAGCGAATGTCTTTGCGCGAACAATACGTCGACATGTTCCTGTATCGTTAATCTCTTGATCAAATGTCCGAGCGCAGAGAAGCCGGTCTGCACAAGAGCTGTGGACGTTTGCGCGACAATGGCAAGGCGCACGCATTCAACTATAGCGGAGTGTGCGGATTCGGGGACTCGCTGATGTTTTATCTGGGACTTGAGCGCGTTGAAGGAGGCGAGCTTGGTTTCGGGAGAAATGGAGGATCGTTTGAGTGTTGCTAAGAGGGAGGTGGCGAGCTCGTCCATTTCGCCCACCGTATGTGGGATGTCGTGGTAGAAAATGAGTGACTTAGATGGTGTGTCGCAAAGTAAATGCGGGTTGTTGACAAACACGACAGGACGCTAAATCAAGGGTGATACCCCGGATTTCTTGGCGTACGTGCTTCGTTCAGATCATCCAGGGTATAGCTACAGTAGTCAAAGTATTGTATTCAGCTAATCCGAAGCTATAGATATCTCAAAGTTTCCTCCCATATCGTAACATCATATATTCATTACCAACCACACCAATTCATATACTCACTGCCCACCAATAGGCCGCCGAGCAATCGAGAACCTCTTCCCACTCCCCAAACTACTTCTCCGAATGCTTCCCGTCCTCTTCAAACTCCCCAATCTATCTCCCAATCCCAGACTATCTCTCCTAATACCCCTCACCAACCCACTCCCTCCAGAGACAGAAGGCGATCGTGGTGAAAAGCCCAGCGGCACCATCCCACCAGTCCCATCAAAAGCGTCGTGTTCTTCCTCCTCTTCCTCTTCATCGTGACTTGGTGGCGTAATCATGGGCGTCTGTTCTGCCTCGTGCTCGCGGACAGACATAGCTGGGCTTTTGCGGTATCCCGTGTGTGGAGCTGCTGAGCTGGAGCCGGGTCTGCCAAATCCGAAATCAAAGCCTTGAGGAGAGCCATGGTCTGTGGATGGTCTTTGGCTTGACTTTCGAGGCAGATAAGGTCGTGGATGGTCCGTTATCACTGATGGTGGCCGAGTTGCATAAGGACGTGTTTGTGCCATTTCTGGGTGAGGATACTGCATCGCTCTTTGATGAGGTGCGGCTGATGTTGTAGGCTCATGTCTGTGCATAGCGTTGTGTGCAACCAGGCCGATATCGCCATGATCGTTGCTGCTTGTGCGGCTGTCGTCGCTGGTGTAGTTATTAGAAATGTTGCTGTTTTGATGACTGGTGAGAGCAGAGATCGGTATTGGCATTGGCATTGGGCGATACTCTGTGCTCGTTTTCGCAGCCGGCAGTTCAGACATTGTAGGGTCGTAGTAAGGATGTTGTGCTCGAGAAGGTGGAAAGCGTGTATCAACAGGCTGGTATGAGCCACGAGCCGGTTCTGGTGCTCTGAATGCATTCAGTCGTTCAGAGGAACCTAAGAACGGATTATGGCTAGAGATGTCTGGCTCAAGAGGGCTTGGACTTAGAGCGTCAGAGCTATAGTTTCTTGGTCGATAAGCACCCACGGCTGCTGTTGGGGCAGGCATGTATAGTTGTGAATTGCTTGGGTGCGTGGCGCGCAGCATGGGGAATGTCGGCTCGCCATGTGGTAGGTATTCTGTATTTGCGGCAGTCCAGTTCTTCTCTTGATTAAGTGGTGTATGTGTGCCCGCAGCAGCTTCTCTTCGTCTTCTTCGTCTGCGTAAGCATAGAAAGAGCAATATAGCTAGGATGAGGACGGCGAGGATGGATAGAACCACTCCTAGTATGATCTTGATGAGCGTGTTGTTGTTGCTTGTTCTGGCAGTTGGGGATGCAGTTCCAGAGTTGTCTGTAGCGGCGGATGAACTTGGCACGGCAGCAGCTTGCGTCAGGGTGAGTCCTGCTGTGGAAGAGGTTGGTATCGGCGCGAAAGATGCGATAGATGATTGTGGTGTTATAGATGAGCTTTGCGACAAGGAGGATGAAGAAGACGTTGTAGAAGGAATCGACGCAGGTGTCAGGCTACTGCTCAAAGTTGGAGTGCTGGAAGGCAGGCTCGTGGACGCTGCTAACGAGGTTGGGGAGTTGGTAGATATGGGTACGATTGTCGGCACCAGTACTAATGTCTGGGTCGATATGACTGTTGTTGGTGGTGTCGTGGTCGTAGAGCTAGCCAGAGTAGAGCTAGGAGTTACAGACCAAATCCAGCTGACAACTGCACCGTCTATCGTCGCTGTCACCCATTGCGTCTGTGCAAGCGCGACACCGCTATACGCCAGTAAGAAAAGTCCAGCTGCTTTCTTCATGGTCGAAAAGGCCGCTGAAAACCTTGGAATTAGGTTCAAAGACGTCACCTAGCGGACATTGGCCTTGGTGTATATGAGTGCAGACTGCGACACTTCTGGCGTGATCCTGCTGTTTCAGATGAAGATGGAGATGCAGATGAAGACCAGATGAAACTCAAACATGCACGCCTCCCCTCGACAAGAGAGAGGGACCAACCGGGCTTAAGCAGCCACCTCATGCATGATTGAAAGCACAATCAAGGCAGAGGGATCGTCAATGCACGTACTTGACGTTAGAGCGTGCGGCCAATGACTATGATTGGTTCGGGCAGATTATCCCTTCCCACGATGTGGCTTAGCAACATTCTAGAACATATCCTGGATTCTATTGTTGGAAATAGTGCTAACCATATGAGGAGGTATATATTGGAAGATCATTCTTAAGAAGGTCGTTAGCGCGGACAAGACTGTCTAGTGTGCTATAGTTCATCTGGGTATATAGGCGCCGGCAGTACTGCAGTAGAAGAACACTTTCAGGCAAAATCGGTAGAGTGGCGAAACAAGATAAGCTTAGGTACGCCACCTACCTTAAATCAGCCGCCAAAAACGTTGATATTCGTGGGGTTAAGCGAGCATGTTTGAATATTTCAAGCTACAGCTAAGAATAGATATTTCTCAGTCTAGCTAGCTAATCGGTGCCCACTGGCACCACATCACCCACTTTCTCTTGTGCTTCGACACCTGTGCTAGTTTGCCGTTCACCATTGACATGGGACGCCAACATGGCTGTGAGACGTGCCTGTTGTCGTGCCGAAGCAGCGCACTGCTCGGCCACTTTCGTGACTTCCAGACACAGAGCTGCTAGAGATGTATCATCACCTGGATAGACCAAGTGAGCTGGGGTACTCTGGGAGGTAGCGACACCCCTGTCTAGGGAAGTGTATTGCTGCTCTTTCGAAACATCCTCCGGAGACTGTGGCGGACAGATGTCTGTTCTTGGTTTCTGTAACATGTTTGGTTCGACAGTGGGGTGGGATAGCGATGGTGCTCGAAGACTTGCCAGCCAACCCCGATGTTCTGAACTTCTCCGACCACCCCATGTTGGAATCCATTGACCAAAGTTGACGCGTTCGCCATTTACCGCACCAAACAGTGGAAACCGACTCAGAGCACGTTCGACAGTACCAGGCTTCGCAGTATGATCGCCAGCTTCAAGATCATGCGTATGGTCTGCCGTAGGACTCTTATTTGCAGGCTCCGAGTTGGTGAGAGTATCGATAATAGGGCCTAAGGGATGTTCCACTGTGCTTTTGACTTGCTTGCGCCAAGCAATCCAATCTTCCTTAGACTTGCAACCCTTTTCATTCATATGCGACTGTCGCTTCGATTCCAAACCTACTATCAGCCAATCTCGAACATCATGGTCGTCTTGTTCACCAGCATGTTGTAAGCGAATGTGTATCCAGCCAATGGTGAAGAGAATAATCGTGATGATGAATGACCAGAATATTAGACGCCCTCCCTCCTTGGAGTTTTCGGTGGCATTTGGGTCTTTGGTTTTCCACCAGAAGTAGGGCATTAGACCAAGACCGGCCAAGAAAGTATGTACAGACAAGAGTAGGGACCATCTACTGATCGATAGGATGATCACTGCCGACAAGGATGGCAAGTAAACATAGCCATATTCCGATCTCAAGTAGTATGCTTCGGCCGTGGTATCTGTCATCTCCAAACTGTTATGACGTTTTGGGTGATATGTTCGTCCTGTAACTACGTCTTTCTTGACCCGAATATAATGTAGAGTGTCGTCAGTCCTGAGAAAACGACCAACGCGTCTCACAACATTGCTGGAGATGTAAACGCATAGAAAACTGAAGACCAAGCTCATCGTCCAGCACCATTTCACGAGGTTGTGCATGACATTCGTATCGAGGGCAAACGCAGTAATGGCAGTCGTGGCAATCATAGTACCCTGTAATCAACAGCGTTTAGTATTGCATGATTTTCTCTGATTGCACGACTTCTTCTTACAACAAAGGAATAGCTGTTCAATTCATCCTGCCATGTCTTTCGTAAAGTGTCTGTGTACGCAAGATTCCCACAACAGATGATATCGGCCAACTGCATCCACAGTTCCTCCGACACTAGGTTCACCAGGATGCTGCCGTACCAGCCGTAGTACCTCGAGAGGGCACGAAGACGTAGGAGCGCGTTTGGGACAGGGGCGACATATAACCATTTCAGACCGGCAGCAAAGTTCTGTGGTGCGCGCCACACCGTCGCCATAACTTACTCCCTGAGAGTACGAAGGACGGGATCCCAATAGAATGCTGTGTCGGATTTGCGCGAGGGCGAGGGAACGCAGACTCGGGGTTCTTGAGGTGTGTCGGGTACTGAAGGTAATCCAAAATGCTTCGCTTGAATATATATCGAAGAAAGTGCTATTCATATACAGACGGATCGATATTGGTGAAAGCAAAAGAGGAACCATATGCTAATGGAGAAAGGAGCTGATCTGCCAAGATTGTGTCGAAGAGAAGAGGAAGTCGCGATGGGTGCCATGGTCTAAACCGGTGCTTGTCTCTCTTGCAGCTCATCAAGATTTCAGTTACATTTTTGTACTGGCAAGCAGACTCTCACACACAATTAATCGAGTTCATGGTGACAGAGACGGAGGCCTGTCAATCCTCACACGCCTCGAGGAGTTGTGACTGTTGGTCAGCCTAGCAGGAAAGGACTTTGCTGAGATGATTCACATAGTCCTCTTGAGCGGGAGTAAAGCGAGGTCTCCCAAGCACAGGGTAGCTTTCATAGAAGCACAAGCGTCGCGGAATGATCATGTCACGCATCGAAGTGAAGCTTCGCGGCAAAGCAACCCCTTTCTGTGCTTGGCAGGGCTGTCTACGGACATGGAGGTTTCAACAACGACGGCAACATGGTCAACAAAAAATTGTATGCGACTCCCATAATCCAGCTTCTGCTCTGCACATACCCCTCTATATTGCGACCACCCAGCACGCAGGTTTATTCAGGAGCGCCCACTCAGCAAGATCCTAACGTCTGGTTAATACTTCAAAAACATGCCAATACGGTAATGCACGAGCCAACCACCTATTGTACTGTACGACCATAATACAATAGCCTTGGGACCTCTATACGTCTCCGAATATGTTGTCGATCTCGAGATTCAACCTTCGCGCTCTTGTCCTCATAATTCTCATCATCATCGTCCTCTTCACTGCCGCCTTCTTCAACCTCGACCACAGATACAGTTATAGACTACCAAGACCGGAACAACTAAGACTACCGGACATACAATCCCTAAAACCTGACTTCCTCGGAGGACAAAAGAGACCACCACCGTCGCTTGATGAACACTTTAGAGGGAATCCTGAAGCAGCAGTACCAGGGTCAATAGAAAGCGCAATCAGCGCCGCAGATGTACAACCACATCCAATCGACGAGCTTGTAAGGCGAGCCGACAAAGACTTCGAGGCATTACTTTCGAGACAGACATACGGAATCCATGAAGCGGCAGAAGCATATAGGAAGAGAAGAGGGAGACATCCACCTCCAGGTTATGATAAATGGGTGGCTTTTGCAGAAGAGGTTAATGCTACAACAATAGAAGATCTGTTTGATCAGATATATAATGATCTCGGACCTTTCTGGGGTACGCCAGTTGATCACTTGCGCGCCAGTGTAGATGCTTGGCCCGTAGTAATAAGTGTAAGAAACGGAGCAGTAAGACAAAGAACAGATCGAGAAAGAGATCATACGAATGCATGGGAGAATATGGTCTCGCAGGTTGCGCCTTTGTTGCCGGACTTGGATATGGCCATGAATGAGATGGATGAATCACGGATATTCGCGACCTGGGATACTGTTGCGCACTATATGAATGTTGCAACTGAAAGACAAAAGCAGAATCCGTCATTATCAATGTCCGACATGATATCAGAATATCCAAGACTGCCACCTCCAGAATATGACCCAGACAGATTTCACCACAGCTTTCTTAGAAGCACGCCCATTTGGTCACTTGTAGCAGCTGCATGTCCACAAGCATCGCCTGGCAGGCGGTTGCCCTCAGAACAGAATATGCAATGGTCACCATGGTTTCCAGACGGATGGCCTGACGTATCTCACAAAGGCTATGTATCAAATTTCACCATTGCAACGGACCCCTGCTCACAACCCCATGTACGTGGTCTTCACGGCACATTCATCGAACCTATCAGTATCTCTACTTCTCAACAACTCTTTCCCATTTTCGGCGGCTCCAAACTACCACAAAACAACGACATTCTACTTCCGCCCTCAGATTTCTGGACCGCACCTGACACAACCCACGATGAGTTACGTATGCCTTGGAGTAAAAAGGCCGATACCGTGTTCTGGAGAGGTGATGCGACAGGTGGTCGCAATCGTATGCCCACTTGGGCGCGTTTCCATCGTCACAGATTTGTGGGGGCGGCCAACGCTACTGCTCTTGTCGCCGCCCAAGCATTCCACGCACACGGAGCGTATCCTGGCTACTTCCCAGAATTACCACCAGATACCTGGATCTTGAACTTCCAGCTTCCTAATACTGACCATTACAAAATCACTGCATTGTCTAATGGTCACTTGGGAGCATGGATGAACCAGCACTCTGATGTCGCCTTTACTAACCTGGTATGTTTCCCTTCAGAAGGCTGGGGACCCGGGTGCAGCTATACAGGTAGCTTCTATCGACCATCGAACTGGGTCAACATGCGCGACCACTTCAACTACAAATATCTGCCCGATATTGATGGCAACGATGGTGGCACGCCACGATTCCCTGCTGCGCTCCGCTCAACCTCGGTGCCTATGAAAGCAAGCATGTATCGCACGTGGTTCTCCTCCCGTGTCATGCCGTGGAAGCATTTTGTACCGATGGACATGACCTACAAAGACCTTTGGGGCATAATGGAGTACTTCATCGGCTACGACGATGCTGCTGTCACAGCTCCTTCAAATCCGCTTGCCCAATTCAATGGTTTCCAACGTGCACCGAACCCCAAGGACCTTCCCACAAGCACTGACCCCACAACGCCCAAGACACCAGCAGAAAAAGATGCTCTCAAGCGGCAGAAAATCTACGATGCCGAGCAAGATGCTGTCCGTGCCTTTCACGGCCGCGAATGGGGCAACGTGCGCCTTCCACCAGATGAAGCAGCTAGTATCCACTCTCTGCTCTCGCATGGCCACTCCATCACTACCACCAGACCATCAGCGGATGAGGCTGCAAGGCTCAGGCAGCGCGTGGCGGACCAGGCAGCAAAGTTGCGTGAACGTGCGCCGAAAGTGGTGAATCCGCATGATGAGGTTGGTGCTTGGATTGCTGAGGGTGGAGCGAGGTGGGCTGCTAGGACGCTGAGGAAAGAGGATGCGTTGGTGTATGTCTATAGGCTGTTGCTTGAGTATGCCAGAGTCAGTAGTGAAGGTAGAGATCGAATGGGCTTTGTTGCTGATCTGAAAGCTGGAGGGGCGGATATGGCGTAGAATGGGGGACAAAGAGGTGTGTAATGGTATGGTATGCTTTATTCGCATCGCTTTGTAGCTACTAAACGGCCTATCTCAATGATTGCAACAGGAAGATTGAAAGGGACATTAGAAGGCAGAGTACAGATAACGATGCGGGCATCTAGCAGGGCGTTTGCGGAAGGCAAACTGACTGCCGGCGTTCGAGGGTATTTTTTTTGGACATAGAAGATGGTGAACATATCGCATCACATGAACATACTTAGAATCACTTGAATCGGATTACACTACGCTATAGAATACCAGTAGCCAGGTCTTGCTTCCATTCGAGTAGAACCTCTCGAAACCAGCATGAAACAACACGTCAACGGAAGACAACTCCTAGCGCTCATTTCCCCACACTTTTGCCACGCTGTGGCGCAGTCCTATCTACTCCATTAGCGACCCTCCCATTTCCACCATCAGCGATCTTCTTCTTCTATACTACATAATCCCTCACAATCTGTCCACCTCCTCAATTACATCCCTGTTCACACGATAAGCCGCAAACCACAACTCATAAGCAAGAAACACACCAATTCCCCACAACACAAACACAAAACATGCCACTCGCACCCGCCCTCAAAGGCCTTCTCCTCGCCTCCTCTCTCATCGCCGCCGGCGTCGCAGCCTACGAAACCGACCCCAATGTCCGCCAATTCGTTGACCGTACAACAAAGAGAGCTGAGGATGCGTTAGTCGACTTTTTGGAGAATCTGGAGAGAGAGTTTAGTCCTGATGGTGTTGGTAGAGGGCAGATTAGGAGGAGGAGGGAGAGGGAGAGGGAGATGATGAGAATGGGAAGGGAGGGTGAGAGGCATATGGAGAGAAGCGAGAGGGATAGGGAGAGGGAGACTGGCAGGGGTGGAGATGTTGTAACAGTTGTTTCTGGCGGGGAGTTGCGTCAGAGACGGCAAAGGATTGAGGTTGTGGATATGGATGCGCAGAACGAAGCGCCTGAGACTTTGTTTGAGCAGTTTCCGGCTTCACTCAACGGTTCCACAATCCACAACATCCATATTGACGACGTTGTCACAGCCACGCCGAACCTCCATCACAAAAACAACAACAACAACAATAATACATCCCTCCTCGACGCCAACAACGACGACGACTACGAAGAAGACGTATCCTCAGCATCACTAGACAACCTCTCCGACCTCGATCCCTTCGCCGACCCTCCAATCGAATCACTCACACCCCTCGTCCTCAGCACTGCACACCTCTCCCCCGGCTCTTCGCATCACGAACAGTCAGAATTGACGCCAACATCGTCAAACTCACCGCAAATGCTTACGCCTGTAACGCTGAGGACGGTGGCTGAGGATGAAGTGTCTGATTCGTACTTTTCGGACTTTTCTGCAGGTAGCATGGTGCCTGGAGACGAAGGAGAGGGAGGAGAGAGGATTATGGTTGGGAGGAGAGGGAGTGACAGAAGTAGGAGCTTGAGTGTGGCGAGTAGTGGAGTTGGATTCGAGACGCCGGATGAGGATGATGAGGATGATATCCATTGGGGTCGTGCTTGAATTAAAGAGGCATGGCGTTTTCAGTGGAGTCAGTGAGTGCTCAAAACCTTCATTGAAATTGCTCTTCGCACAAGATGGACCGTTGGGGAAAACGATAATATAATTACAGGGCGCATTGTATGGGTAATGCATGCATGTATAATGAATCATCTCTTCTTCTTCCCCAATTCACAAGTTCTCCTCAAGCCTCTCCACCAGTTCCTGTATACACTCCTCTGCCTCCTTTTGCCCTCCATTCCTACTACTCCTCTGCAAAGTCTCCCCACAAGCAGCGCTAAAATCCCTGATGTGCTCGTTAAACCGTTGATAACCTCGCTGCATATCCTCCAAGCCCAAGCCATTTTCACCACCATCTCTAACCATCCTAGCGAAATCCAAGACATCGCTCAACACCGCCTCAAACACCGTTGCTGCTTTGACCTGTCTCTTCTTCACCAACAATGCCGACCCGATCGCCTCTACTGTATCTGCGTGTTCTTTCACTAAGCTCGCAAACGTGACCTCGCGTCGTTTGTCTGCAAGCGGATCAAGCAGAAACGCATCAACATTGTCCAGATAGCGCATCATTCTCTTCCACGGCCTGGCAATGCCTGCGAATATGAATTGACTTGTAACAGTATGCACCACGAATGTGGCTCGGTGTCTGAACATCTGAATCAGATTCTTCCTCTCCTCCTTTTTGGTCTTGCTGCCAGTAGTAGTCTGCTGTCGACCACGCTCAACCATGACAGTATCGCGGAACAACTGCTCCAGCACAAAATTGACGCGCAACAGCCGGAGAAGTAGCCGGAAAACACGGTCGTATATGTCGAGTGTGCTTGGTGTGAAAATTGGGCGGAGCGCAGGAGGAGGCGTATAGTGTAAGCGGAGGAAGTCGAGAGCGTAGAGGGAGTCTGCATCGAGGATGCGGTCGATCTCGGTGGCACTGAGGTCAGTGCGGAGAGCGAAGCTGAGATCGCCGGGGAGGAGTTGGGTGGTCGTGGTGAAAGTTTGTGGGGCCTGTGTCGCTAATGATAAGGAGGCTGTTGTGGTGGTTGGGTTTTTGCCATTGTTCTGGCTTGCTGAATCTGAACGCCAGCAGTCCGTAAGAATGTTCATTAGTGCCAATCTAAGCTCTGAGCTTGCGGGTGGCCATTCACGACGCTCACCGCTGCCCAGCTTGAGACCCATGTTGGTACCACCTGATCTGAGGGTGTTCTTTTTACGTTCTGCTAGTTCGGCGTCGGGATCGAAGATCGCTGAGGCGAGGCGGGTTGTGAAGATGCCGGAGGAGCAGAGGGGAAATGCATGGAGGAGATTCAGATGCGTGCGGAGGGAGTGCTGGGACATTACTGAATTGAGTGCGGCTGTGGTTAACTGTTGGTGCTGGATAGCCAGTAGTGGCTTTATGGAAAGGTGGAATGATAGGGAGAGTGTAGGCCGAAGGGAATCGTGTTCCTGATGCTGTGTGGGTGAAAGAGCGACCGCAACTGCTTGATGTAGACTGGATGAATGTGATTGAGTTGGATGCTTGGGCGACATGTCGAGCGCTTGTATGGATGCGAATACTTGGTCAGGATCATCGAGTGATAGCCAGGCGTCGTCAGAGATTGCCTTCTTTATGCCAGAAGGAGCCGGGATAGTCGAAGGCTTAACCTTAGCTTGACCACCACCTACCCCGTGCAGTGTTTGGAGGAGGCTGTCTTTAAAAGCTGATGCTTTGGCAGAAATCCGCTCGATATCTTGCCAACCAAATCCCCATTCCAGCTGTACCTTGTCAGTTTTTGGCGCGGCCAACAGGCTATGTGATGGCTCGTTTTCAGCGAGATATTGCAAGGCCTCACTAGTTTCAATGATTTTATCGCATTCTTGTTGTTCAACAAAGGACGGAAAGTCATGCTTGACACTAGCATCAGAGCTTTCGTCTTCTGTAAATGTTCGTGGAGTGAATGGCTTCCCTGCTGTGGCCACAAACGGCGTATACGACAGCCCGATAAGATCCTGCAGTTTGGCCAACCAAGGTTGCGAGGTGAGGCGCATAATCTCTGTTGCGAGATGTGACAAGTCATCGGCCATTTCCATCTGCTGCAACTTGTTATAGACTACAGAGACGATGTCTGCTTCGTCTTTTATCATACAAACAGTGTCCACAAGATCTTTCAGTAAGAGAATGAGCATCTTTGACTTCTCGAATAACACTTGTAGCTGAACTAGACTTCTCACCGCGCCTCCCCTTTCCACAAGATGCGCTTCTATCGCGTCCTGCACCGTCAAGACAACTTTAGCGAGCGCAATCGCACCAGCTCCTGCAGACTTGGATGAATACAATTTCTGGACATGTTTACGAAGTTGAACCTGCGCATTTCCAAGCTCGGTGAAGTCGTCTATCAGACTTTGAGATGTTGATAGCGTTGTTCCCGAGGCGCGACCATCGTTCAAAGCTTGCGTAAAGGTGGATTTGTCAGCAGCATATGGGAAGAGTACCGAAGATTGACCTAGACCAAGTTGGCAAAGTGATTTGAGCAAAGTTTCATATTGCACCGCTCTGCCCGATTTCTGCTTCCGATTCAGGTCGTGACCACACGCATCTACAGCACCATCAAAGATCGATGGGTCCGTCTCACTCAGAAGCATGGGTGATATTTCGTGATGAGTCTGATTATAGAAGTTTTGCCAAGTAAGGTATTTGATGTCCTCCTTGATCGGTGGAAGGTCTTTTGATAGCTGCCATATATCTTCCCGCGGTTCAACTTTTGGTGGTTTTACTCGGTCTGCCCCGTTCACCAAGGCAGGCGAAGTCTCAATGTTGCCTTGCGCGATTAGCCCCAGCGATTCCAGAGGTGCAAGTGCAGGTAACTCGTCAAGTCTTCCACGAATGTTGAGGTCCGACAAATCGGACTCAATGTTTTGTATCACATTTGGCACGTCAAGCGCGTCAAGTGCTGGAACTATACGCGCAGTCAGTCGCGAAGAAAGGATGTTTTTGACGAAAATGCCACGCACGCTTAAAATCAATGTTCTTGAACAGTCCATCCTCACTTAGGAGGTTCTCATGATGAAGCGAAGCATTTTCGCTCAAGGCGGATAGTACGAACGGATCAATAGTTCTTTGACGCGACCACAGACCTTCCATCAGGCATTGCGAGTGCGATTTTTCGCGTCTGATGAGGTGTGGTCCTTGCTTAGGAGCATGCAACTCTTGTCAAATGATGGAATTGTCGACGACAAGACTGGTCAACGTTTGGTGCACTAAATCATTTCAGATGAGGACGAAAATGAAAGTACACCTGGCAGTCTTCCAAGTTGCTTGTTGACGTTTCAGGCAGGTACTACCCGGCTGATGTCGTGTGTTTCACAATTGTGGGTCTGTTTCAGCACGTTCTGCACGTGACACAACGATCTAAACTTTTGATTCACCTGTGTTATACCTCGTTACCAATTCGGTCCCGGGAAGCGTGCTGCATAGTACCATCCTACCCACCTCCGATCACATAAGTGCGAAACACATAATGCCGCCCAAAAAGCGCGCACGGACTACAAATACTTCCGCAACATCGCCAGCGCCTTCACTTGCTCCTTCCGCATCCGATGCAACTCCCCTTAACATCCTCAAGCGCAATCATGCGATATCCCGCCCAGCAACTCCCTCTTCTTTCCCAACCTCTCCCTCAGACCCGTGGACAACTGCACAAGAAACCGCTCTTTTCAAGGCACTGATACGCTACAAGCCCACTGGTATTCACAAACACTTCCACATGCTCTGTATTTCCTCATTCCTTCGCTCACATGGACATACATTGCTTCCACCGCCGAACGGTCAACAACAAGAGAGACTGGTTAGCCATACCCGAATTGCAGGGATATGGGAGAAACTAAGCGCATTGTTCGACTTGGAGGTTCTGGATGAACGAGAGAATCAACATGCGCTTGCTGCTGCGAGAGCAAAAGAAGAGGATGGGCAGGAAGAGGAAGAAGTGGATGATAGTGGAGAGGAATGGGTGAAAGAGTTCGGGCTGCCTGAATCAGATGGGACCATTAGGAGAAGCTTGCTGTCAGATGACGAAGAGGATGACGATGAAGCATCTTTTGCCGATATGATGTGGCAGAGACGGTTCGCAACACATGATGAAGAAATACCAAGCTCGCCGCCAGAAATGCCTGTATTCCGAGGAAGAGATGGGGTCGTGAAAGACTCCAGAGTCTCTGCTAGTCCGGCGCCGACTGCTGAATCTACAAGAACGAGAAAACGAGCATCGCGCGGAGGTGCTGCTACAGTGCCTACTGCAACGACGAGGAGACAGAGTACATTACAAACGACTGGCAGGGCCAGTAGACGATCGAGCAGGATTGATTCAGAAGCAAAGTCATCGCCAGCACCAACACAAGCAGACGAAGAGGAGCTGAGCGAACAGGAAGAAGACGGTGCGGAAGAAGTCGAGGAGGAAGATGAGGAACAAGAGGACGAAGAAAAGACTACGAAGTCGACAAAAGCACGACCAAGTCTTGGATCGCGAAGAGGCAGGTCAGAAAGAGGTAAAGGTAGAGGGGGGTCAGTCGTTTCGAATCGTGGCAAGAAACGTTGATGCATAGGGCCACTCCAATAATTGCTGATTGTAACACGGATGAGTCTGCTAGCATCGTGCCATACTTTCTGTGCCGATAGATAGGTAAAGGTCTTGCGATGCACGAATGAGGACGATGCATGCGCTATCCTGTTCCGTTCTAGCGTGATGCAGGAAATGGCCCTGGCCTTGGTATGTGTACGTACCAGGTGGCTATGGAGGCAGCTTCGCGATGCAACAAGTTTCCGTAGCTATACCTATCATGCCCGTTACCAACACCACAGATGTCGATGATGATGAGACGCCTAACAACCTCATCGCTTTCTTCATTTTCGCCACGCCTTTCTGGTGGTGGCTCATTGCTGTCATCTTAATACGTCTTTACATGGTCAAGACGAAGCTTGACACTAATTGTACTGGACTCCTAGGCATTACTTTTAACACTCTTCCGCGATTGAGCTTATACGACAAGTCGTGGAAGGCTTGTCTGGATTCCAATGTCGGCAGCGTTGTCAGCGCAGCAGGAGTCAGCATATCGAGGTCTGAGGTCTGGCTCCGTAGCTGGCTTGTGGCTGAATACTGGATCGATGCTGTGGCACCACAGTCCAATTACAAATTTGGGTCTCAGGCCATGAAGCGAGCTAGACGACGACAACGGGGAGGCCAGAATACACAATGTAATGCTCCATCGTCAGGTGCTCCTATCACCATGGTATATAGAGATATGGTCAAAGACGTTGAGCCAGGCTCAGGCTCCGAGAGCGACACCCCAGTGAACTTGCGACACCTCGCTTTGTCCACCATTGTCTGCTACACGTTGTGTGCGTCTGGATTCTACCTTCTTAACCATACCATGGGAATAGCTGTGTTTGGCACGACATTATTCCTGACTTGCACCACTTTCTATGGCGTCTTCTGGAACCAAATGCTGTTTGACAGAGCATTTGATGAGCGAATCAGTCGCGACGCAGACTCTATCCATGCACTTGGTAACAAGTATCGTCGTGAATGGCCAGAACACCCAAAACAAGAAACAATTGATGTCATTCTGGTGAGGGGAAAAGCTGCACCTGGTGCCGCATTGGCGAGAATTGGATGGCGCCGACAATCTGCTATACCAAGAAACCAGTGTCGCTCTATGCCTTACGGCTTCTGCATTTCATATCTCATATCATGGTGCCCGGCCCAAGTGGCTTCCTGAGCCCTTATAGCCTCGTCTTCGCGACCTTGACTGCAGCAGTAGAGTATAACCACCGGGGAATGGGCTGGTTTTTCGTCTTAGCTGGCGCCTTTCCGAAGGCCGTTGGGCTGAAACCGACAAAGGTTGGCGACTTGTGGATCTTCGCGTGGTACATCTATATTGCAGGACTACTAGCTGGCCAGAAATCGGACTTCGAGCCTTTCGTCACGCTACTCTCTACCATATGGAAAGCGTATGGCCCCGAAGGCGCAATTGTACAAGCCTGATCAATCGACGGTATCTACTGTCTTCACTTACCTACATGCCTTCGCACAGTAAGGTGCGAGGAAGAGAGTATATGACTTGGATCGTTGCAGTAAATTACGGCAATGGGTAGTTGTAGAAGGAGGAAGAAAAGGCTATAGAGCCACGAAGGCCCGACCTAGCCTCAGATCACGATGATAATGATACAAGTGGAAAGAGGTAGAGACAGGGACAAAGGCAGAGGCCGGCCAAGACAATTCGAGCCGTGGCAAGAAACGATGATATGAGGTGCGGATTGCACATAATGTTATCTACCAAGCTGTCTACCATCTCCAATATAGTCCAGCAGAGAAATCTTATGGCTATGAAACCAAGGCTCTGATACACGAGCTGAAATTGCTATTTCATTGTTGAGGTACAGAACTTGCTTAAGAAAGACATACCATTCATGCAGATCGTGTAAAGGGAGGCGAGCGCGAAGCCACTAACGGGACCCTGCATATTCTTTTGATTGCCTGGTGAGGTACTCGTTGTTTGCGAGATTGTATGGAGACCTTTTGTTATGCTGGAACTTGAACAGGATAGCTCATAGTGCTTCAAGCTTCTTGCTTCTCGCTGATTAAGAACCGTCCGACGTCATCATCATCACTATTCACACTTCAACCTCATCCTCGTGGCGCGTGTTGCACTACAGCTACGAGCATCATTGTTCACTGCTTGAGATCCTCTTCTCCTCACTTCACAAACTGCTGAATAAACCACTGTCATTAACTTCATTGTTGTCGAGCAATTCAGGATCATTACCTTGGCGAACATACAGTGCCGCTTTTAGGTCGTATTGTCACTGCTGCCGTTTGCTTAGCGTTGGGATAGCTCAAGGTCAATTCACTCTAGTACTTTTCATCAGTCCGCTGCTAATATTCCGAGACAGAAAGGACGAGAGACCATTGGTGCACAACTTACCACCAAAGCCATTGCTTCAACTTAAACCAGAATGTCATCTCTCGAGTTCACATTGTCGCAGATGGTGCTGTACACCGGAGGCGACACAGCAATCTCCCGACTTGAAGCCCTTACAGAAGAGATCCGTAGAAAGATCATGCGCTACGTTCTCCACTCGCGCTATGCTCGTCTGGCTCGTCCCGACCGCAGAAGAGCAGAGGACACAATCACCCACCTTCGTGCTTTCGACTGGACCATTGGCGCTCTTTGTGTGTGCGGAAGTCTTTACAACAACGGCTCCGACATCCTAAACCGTGAAAACAAATGGATCAAGCTGGTTCTCTTCATCGATCCTGATGTACTTTGTCCAGCTCTGCTCAACCACGACGTACATTGTATTCGACAGAATGCTGCAACTAACATTGGCAATCAACACACCTTGGCAATCATCACTATCAGACCTCAGCAGAGGCGTGTTGTCGTTCGCGCCGAAACCGTACTGCTTCCCTTGGAACAGCTCGTCACTTTCTGCTGATTCCTGCGCGCCATGGACTTGAGCAACTTCACGTGGTATCATTTCAGGTTTGACCTTCCTGAGGAACTATTAGCGTCACTGCAACGAAATATTCTGCTGCCCTTCACAACCTTGATCGGCGAACGTGGTGAGCAAGAGGTTGCAGTCGTTGGCCATGTCGAGCCGTGCATTCGCAAACAAATCATCTCGGCTATGACTCCTTAGGTCGGCTGGCTATGCGCCAAAGTCGGGATATCTACAATGTTGCTGAACAGATCAAGCATGATGGCGATGCCGCTTGGTTGGATGGTGACTTTGAGATTGCTGCTTACAAGTATGGTCAAGCTACTGGATTCTGGGATCAGGTAAGTGCTGGGATCATCCAAGCGACTCTCTGCTGACAATAGATCGAAGGCATCACGCGCTACTCATCGTGACGTAGAAGGACTCCTCGACAATACAAAGTGGCATCTTGACACCATCTGCGGCATCAACCAACTTCTCGCACATCTTCATGCTGGCGTGCCTGTACGTGGCGGGACTCCAGCAAGCATGAGACAATGGCTTGAGTACCCAAGAATGGTCAATGTACCGACATCACTCAGGCACTGAAGGTATACATTTGTGGTGTCGACGAATTGATACAGGGTCGACCAGTGATTGGCGCTGCTTTCGTTCGATATTGTCTGACCTTGTGCTTGCCAGAAGATAGGGTGAGTTTCTGTGAAGTACCTTCCACATACATTGAAGCTAACGAGATATTAGGCCATGTACAGCGCCGCCTTGGTTGTAGCCATGGGCTTCGGCGCAAGCACAGTAGGCCGAGCGCCAGGCAGACATTGCAAGTCTCAAGGCCACACTGAGTCAAATCCCTTTGTCAAGTCCCATCATCCAGCCATACGTCTGCGACGTCGCCCGCCTCAGAGAAATGGATCTGCACGACTCTTGGGCTATCTGCTTTATCACCCGAAGCCACCAGCATCATAACCGAAGGCATCTCGATCTGCCTGCTGGATCACCGCAACAAACCCAGTGAAACCATTGCGCTCTTCCCAACCAAAAGACCACATGCCTACACCACATCCGAGATCGACCTGCTCGAAGCACTCATCCACCGCCGCATGGTCTCCTTCTGGTCAGGGATCCCAGCGTCACGCCGCGGCACCACGCAGAAGCTCTGCCAGATCGGTCGCGTGCACCCAAACGTGCTGCAGAATGCCGTCACGGAGTTTCAGAGATTGGACCGTAGGGTTCAGCTCCGGCCGGGTGTTTCCAGGAACCTGAAGGCTTGGGTCGTGGCACCGTACACGCATGTTGGGGCAAGGTCTGTGAGTCAGGATAGGGATGCGAGCAGGTTCTTGCTTGATGCTTGGGATGGTCGCCCGGCGGCGGAGAAACGAAGAAGAGATTGTGGAGGAGTCGGTGCAAAAGTTCTATCAACGTCGAGATGAATATACGTTGGGTGTCAAAGTTATGGCACGTCGTGGAGACGTTATATGAACTCAATGGTCACGGTGTTGAATACGCAACTACCATCCTGGACGAGCCAGACAGTTACTAGGATAGATGAAAAACACAGAAGCAGGCAGGAGGAGCTGAAGGAAGACAAGAAAGAGCACTATGACGTAGTCGACATCATGGAGATAGAAGCGTGTATGCATGAGTTGGGTAAGTTGACTACAAAGCTAGTGGCATCTTTGGGCGGAAAGGACGGAAAGGACGGAAATCGCATTAATAGTGATGTAGCCGTGTAGTTCGCGAGAAAACGTCATACCCTTTTATATACTAAGTCTGACACAAAAAGAAGGAAGCCAGAGAGCCAGAGAGACGCACAATTGATTCCTCATCTGCCTAAACATACCGAATCACTACGCAAAACAGCCTGCTGATAAACAAGAAATACCAACAACACCGAACACAACCGACCTCTCCACTCTCCTTCTCACTCCTTATCATCAAACGTGCACGAGTGTGCAGCACTAACCCATCCAGTGAGTTTATTAGCAATATCGCTAGCATAGCAGTGTGTTGCGATCCCTTTCTCGAAACAGCCGCTCGCATCAATCGAGCCCGAATTGTACAGCCTCGCCGCACCATAGAATGCCATTGCGCCTTGTAAGCCGTACGCTGGACCAGTAGCACTGTTGAGCAACTGTGCAAGTCCATCGCCGATAGCCGTGCCAGCGACACCTTCACTGATCATTTGTGCAATTGTGGCAGCGGGACAGGGCGTTTGCACCACGCCCGTGACATCAGAGTTGCAAGTTGCCTGACCATCATGGCACTGCATTAGTCCTGGATTTCTGACGCCATAGTTGCTGGTTGGCGCCCTGACGCACCCGCCCGATTCCTGCATCACAACTGCCAGAATAAAGCGAGCGTCTACACCGGTCAAGTCGGAAGCGGCTGTGATGCCATCCCAGATCGCGCCGATTTCGTCGGGAGTGTTGGCGGGGACGTTGAATTGTGAACAGGATGCGAACATGTGCGGGATGTTGAGGCCGAAGAGGACGTCGAAGGAGACCCAGGAGGAGATGGCGGGCCAGCTGCCAAAGGTGGATGTGCAGCCGTATTGTTTGTAGATGTCGGTGCCGTTGTTGGTGTTGTAGGGGTTGATTGAGAGGAAGGCGGTGGATGTGACCAGGCTGGTGGGTGCTTGGGTGGGGGTTTGAGCTAGAGTGGAGGCGCTGAAGACGGGGGCAAGAATGAGAGCGAGCGTGTTGGTGAACATTTTGTGTGCGGTTTGAGTGTGCTGTGTGTTGGATGTAGGGGCAAGGAGGGCAAGTTGTGTTGGGAGAGGCTTATGAAAGAAGAAGGAAATAGTTCTTTGTGAATGTGAAACGAAAATGAAGGAGACAGGTTCTTTGTGAATTTGAAACGAAGATGAATCACATCTTTCTTTGTTCTCATGAACAAGTCCACTGTGAAACATGAAAGGGAATCCATTCTTGTCTCACTTCACCACAAGGCTACGACTAAGCTTCTTTATGCAATCAAGAGTCATGTTACAGACAAGGAAGCGTACATTCCAGTTGAGGATGTTCACTATTCTTTTGACGCTGTCAAGCACACTGGCCAGGAAGGAAGCCGATAAAGAGCTATGGTAGCTCGCAAACAGCAACAGTAAACGAAACAGTGTCAAAGTGCTCCGGACTTTGAGACAATTTGATCGTATGAGACAAGCAATGTAAACAAGGGGAGGTGAAGGTGTAGGAGCCCTAACCCTTTCCCCGATGAAGATCTACCCCGCTTTGCCACTTAAGCTTATCGCGCCTCTTACGTAAGCGGAACCATCATGGTCCTCTAGCAACAACAGCACCAGCAACGATAACAATACTACCAACAGTCTTAGCATCAGGGCTCCAGCGCAGCTATACCGCCGACGACGATGACATGTCAGCAGACCTCGGTATCACTGCCGGCCAAGAAAACCAATTGTCGCCAAGTCCTTAGCTCGAGGTCCGTCCAGTTGCCGTAGGAAGATGCGGCACAATGTCAAGTAGCGTCTTGGGATGCGGTCACGATATGCTGGGCATGTTTAGACTATAAGTCTTTCGTCTAGCCCAACCTCATCGTCACCCACATCGCTTCTCACACCTATTCCATCCACCACTTACTCACTCCTCCATACCACGAACATCATGATTGCCCTCCGCACTTCAGCGCTCCTTGCTGCTATTGCAAGTCTAGTCAGTGCTCAGACACCTCCCGGTTTCTCACCTGCACCGGTCAACAACCAAACTCTCGGCGTCACATATGGCTCAAACAGCGTCATGCCCGCCGGCGAGCTCATTCCTCGTCCAGGTATCTACCTCCTGCGTTGCTTCCCTCCACTACCTCCCTCTAACACATCCCTACAGAAGTCGCGTCTCCCCCTACCATAACCACCATTCTCCGTCCCGCCAGAGCCGATCGCGCCATCCTCTTCATGATCGACCAAGACGTCCCCCGCAACAACACCCGCACGACACTCCTCCACTGGTTCGCGCCCAACATCCCTCTTGTGTTCTCCACCAACGGCACCCTCGCCATTTCCCCTGTCACAAACATCACCGGCGGCGCACCCTACCTGCAACCCTCTCCCGGCGTCGGCGACATCCCCCACAAATACGTCTTCCTCTTGTTCACGCAACCCGCCAACTTCAGCATTCCGGCCGGTTTCAACATCAGTCCACCTCCAAGCACTACTGATCGAATTGGTTTCAATTTGACGGATTTCGTGGCGAAGGCGGGTTTGAGTGCGCCGATTGCGGGCAATTGGATTACCGTGCAGAATTTGACTGGGGTTGCGAGCGCTACTGGCGCGATGAGTGCTAGTACTACGAGGACTGCGGGAGCCACGAGCACGGCTGTTGTGGCGCCGTATACTGGTGCTGGTAATGGAGGATATGGGTCTTTGAGCGGCTTGGCACTTGCTGGTGTTGCTGGTGTGGTTGGGTTTATGTTGTGATGGACGAGAGGGATATAAAGCTCGATAATTATGTAGTTAATGTAGTTTGTAATGGATCGTAATGTCAAATATCAAACCTGTTTTTGCCCGGAGACTTGATTCACTAATGACCACCGCCATGTGCAGATGAGAACGAGGAGGGTCCCGAAGACATAGTCGTGAATAGATCAGATGAAACGAGCTTGCTGTATTAAAACCGTAGTCAACGTATGCAGGTCAGGTCAGTCTAGTGTAACAAATCAGAGAAGGTCCCTTGTGCAGTATTTTGGGGGACATGAATTGAGATTACAAGTGTTTTTGTGCTTTACAGGATATGTGTCTAAGAAAACCTTTTCTGTAACATCAAGAAGCAAAAGATCCCAAACACCAAAAAGAAGAATTGAGGCCAGCTCAGATTCTCATAAACACTATCACTCAGCTGTCGAAGTTTAGTCAGTTTGCATGCATTTGTCGCCATGCCTTCTCACCAATCATTGTCAATTAACTCACTCACATCAACCTCGCCCTGGCCCTGGCCCTGAGATTCACCCACAACCCCATTGCCCCACCCAGGAGGCGAGCTATTCCACACCAAGGCACTCGTGTCGACATTACCCATATTGACCATTCTCTGGATGGTCTCAGAAGTGGGAGGCGTGTATGTCGGAATCTGGAAATGTACGTTGAACTCATCCGCAGGCAAGGCGGCGCCGAGATCGCAAGAGTAGGGGATGGGCAGATCTTCGTCATCGCTTTCTTCGGACATGGTGACGTCGGCGGTTTGGTGATGTGCTGCTTGGTCGGCTTGGGCTTGATAGGGGGCGGTGATGTCGACGCCGATATTGGCGAAGAGGGGGTGTGATGCTATTTCGGTTTGGGCGTTGGAGTGGAGTGCTGTGGTGTTGGATGGTAGCCATTGGGCGATGTCGTTGTTCATCGATTGAAGCAGTTCGGGCGTGTTCATCATGAAGGGGTTATATTCCATCGTTTCGTCATAGTTTTCGGTGCCATCGATGAATTGATAGGGGACGGCGGTGGCTGAAGCTTGAATGTCAGCTGGGTATGCCATGTTAGGAAGGCTTGTCTCCATTGCGACTGGGTTGGTAAATTGCTGAGTGGGAGGAGAGGAGGGGAAGAACTCGATCGGGTCCCACGGGCATGGCTCGTCAATACTCACATTTGTACCTGGCCAGTTGATAGCTGAAGGTTGATTGAAATCCTCGAATTGGGTGTCGTTGACAGTACTAAGCTCATTGTTAGCCGGCTCGAATTGGAAAACAGGACCGATGGAATCGTCGCCATACATGTTGGAAGATTCAGGTTGATTTTGGGGATATGAGGAGCCAGAGACCTGTTCTGTCGCGTTCGTACGTTCGTTGAATTCCATCAAAGGTGCTAGTGTAGCGATTGTCGCTGGTGATGTGAGGACTTGGTCTGTGTTCATCGACCTTGTCATCCTTCTTGTGCTTGGCCTAAAGTCAGCATCTGCTTCCTCATCATCGTCCTCGACTTGGACAGGGGTTTTCTTACTCACCGTCTGCTTGACAGCAGTCTTTCCTTTCTTGGCTCGAGCTCTAGCGCCACCTTGACCTTTGGACCAGGACTCATTCTGTTGGAACTCAGCCAGTTCGTGTTCATAGGTGGTGCCATTATCAGCTGCACGTTCCTTCAACGCTGCTTCCTTGCGTTTGGCAAAGGTCGAGCGATCGACGACGTTTCCCGCACCATAAAACCTGTCATAGTACGCTTTGAGCGAGGTACAAGAGAATTTCCCTCCGTTCTTTGACAGGATGTAGAGCAGGATTTCGCCGGAAAGCTCGTTTTGGTATTTTTGGATGATGGCCTTGGGATCGTCTCGGATCTCTTTCGGCAGATGCATGCGGTTGAGGCGATGCCCACGAGTCTGGAGCTTGAGATTGCCTTTGGGAGGCATCTTCTTCTTGGTCGTTTCATCTGTGTTCTCGGCATCCTTCGGCTCATCATCTGTGTTGAATGGCGTTGGTTGGTTTCGGCGAGTCTTCTTTTCCTTTGGATAGGCAGGCGTCCATCCGAATGGAAGACAGGGTGGATTGCGGGCGTGAGAAGAGTTAGCAAGAGTCGCGTTGGTACTGTTGGCGACAAGTGCGGCAGAAAGCAGACCGGTGAATCTGCCAGTGGTGGGAAGGCTTTGGTCCTTGTCAGTGTATACTTGAGCAATCTTCTTCAGAGACCAAGCAGGTTCCAAAGAAGTTGTATACCGCTTGCTCTCACGAGGTTTCCATGCCGTAGACATCAGGAGCTGCTTCGCCTCTACGCTCTCTTCGCTTGTTCTGTGCTGCATTTGTTTGATTGCAGTGCTGGTTGTGTAGTCGCTATCTCCATAGAATTGTCCGCAAGCTACGTTCATGCTGATTCCGATGGTGTTGGCAAGCACGGCATCTTTTGCACCACTGGTGAACTTCCAGCACTTGTTGATATAGTTTGCGATTTTCGAGGGTGACCAGCCATCTTCCATGAGACGAGCAGCCATACCAGGCCACTTGACGGAATGGTTGGGAAAGTACGCAAGCATCTCTTCAGCGGTAATGTGACCAAGAGCGTGCCAAGGGAGATCGATGTTTGCAGGAGGTGCATCGTGAACACCTTCTTCATACCCTTCGGCATTCCTTCTGGGCCTCTTTGCCTTACCTTTGCCCTTCGGATCATTCGGTTGCTTTTCCTCATCATCTTCTGCAACTTCATCGGATGTTGTCTTGGCTTGGGTTCTGGCCCTACCTTTACCCTTGAGACCAGTGACTTCGTCTTCGTCTTCGGCATCAAAATCTTCATCCTCATCAACGTCGTCACAAACATATTCGCTATCATTGTCGTGGTAACGTTGCTCATTGTTCGTGGGCTGGTTGGTGAGTGACCCGTAGAGGGCCTGCTGAAAATGGACGTGGTTGGGGAATGGCCTGGATGAAACAGCTCCTGATTCATCCTCCGTATGGTTCTTGTTGGTGTTGAACTTCATGGTACCAGTCATGTCTGTATCGACAGTATCTTCTTCGGCAGGAACGGGCTGTTTCGTGAATGCGTTGTACATGATGCAAACGTAGTGAAAACTGTATAATCAAGTTGGAGTAACGATTGGGATAGCTTCACGACCAGCGTGAGAACTGTAATGAAAGTATGAAGTTGGGTATGTGATAAGGAGTGTGGTAGTGAATGAGTGAATGAGGGAATGAGGTGAAAAAAGTTGATATAGTATTTAGTGAAGGATGAAAAGAGTGGCATACTTATATCACAGAGTTGCCCAGCTGCTATAGCATTGTGCAGCTTGCTAGCAATATTGTGAAGATTGTTACCAATATTGTGAAGATGAAACGAGGATGAAACAGCAAGCTTTGTTATTGTGCAGGATGTTTCAAAAGACAAAGAGAACATGCTTGCTTTTACGGAATGTTCATTCTCTTTTCAACGATCACAGTCACAAAGGGCTTGATAGCAAACATTGTGCACACTATACCTGCACGGTACAGAAGCACGCGCAATACGGGTTGACGCATCTTGAGGTTGCCACTGGGGCTTTTGACAAAGTTCGCCATATCAGCACGGTTCGAAGCACGCCGCGGCAAAGTCACCAAATCAGAGTGAGCACTGGCGAAGTCACTTCGGTGTCAATTTGGTTATAATGTGGTCAAAGGTCAAAGGACATATTTGTCGAACACTTCGGCCATAATGTATAGGCAGTTGTCGTCGGCCCGACGTCGGGCGTTTCAGAATAACCCCTTGAAGTGGACAATCGAAAACAACAACAAAGACGAGACAGCAAACAGGAGAAATACCATATCATTGTCGTCAGGAAATATCTTATACCGCCAGCCTAGCAAGCGCCCTTTCACTGTTATCCCGTTGATCTATATTCCAGACGGTATCGCGCACAATGGGTGAATCGAGGTAAGACATGCTCTTCCCTTTGTTGACATGACAAAAGATCAGACGACAAGACTGACACATGCATTACCAGACAAGAACTCTTGGGTTGGCTGAACAACCTGCTACAGCTGAATGTCACAAAGGTGGAACAATGCGGCACAGGGTATGATACGACAAGGCGATTGAGCACGAGCAAGGACGAGGAAGTTGCAGTTAACATCTTGTAGGGCGGCGCTATGTCAGATCTTCGATAGCATCTACAGTGAGTGGAAACAAAGCTCTCGAACAAAGACGATGCTCACTACTGGCCGCAGTGGACGTTCCTATGTCCAAGGTGAAATTCAATGTCAACTCAGAATATGCATACGTACAGAACTTCAAAGTCCTCCAAAGTACGCCAACAACTCTGCCACGTTATGTGTCAACACGTCCTAACAAAATATTCAGATACCTTCACCAGACATGCCATCGATCGCAACATTCCCGTCGAATCTCTCATGAAATGCAAGATGCAAGATAACCTCGAGTTCTTACAATGGTCAAAGAGATATTGGGATCAACACTTTCCAGGTCAAGATTATGATGCTGTCAGTCGTCGTAAGGCAGCCGGACCACCCAGCCAAATCGCTCCATCGCCAATGCGAAGCTCCACTACCACACGAACACCGTCTGCAACTACTGCTCGTCGACCACCAGCCGCTTCCAACACTGCAGCATCACGAGTCGCACCACGTATATCCTCGACCTCTGGCGGTAGCAGTGCTCAGATAGCGGCACTACAAGCGAAAGTTGCAGAGTCGAACGAAGCACTCACAGGTCTGGAGCGGGAGCGGGACTTCTACTTCAACAAACTGCGGGACATTGAAGTTATGCTGCAACAGGAGGTTGAGCTCAAGCCGGAGTTGGAGCAGGAGCCAGAAGGTCTAATCGCACGGATGCAGGCAGTTCTCTACAGCACTGAAGAAGGGTTCGAGATTCCAAATGAAGAAGGTGAAGATGGTGCAGTGGCTGGCGTACCCGCTGAGGAAGAGACGTTTTGAAATGATCAGTGCGGAAAGTCGGTCGATGACAGTATCGTCAAGCATGTGGCGCGGCTATTGAGAAGAAGGCTTTCTATCAGCCAAATAGAAGCACGCTAAGATCGTGGTCAGACTAGCATAATATATTGCTGCGGAGTATTGCAGCCAAGCCAAGGTGATGTCTAACAAGAGACGGACTTGGGGTTTGATCAAGAACAAAAGTTCATCTATTCCTGACGAATGCTCGTCCAGCTTGTCATGGCTACCTATGTTTGTACTTCTATCCTACCTTATCAAGAAGAGCGTACTAAGCAGAAGTAATAATTCAGTCTCTTCAAACAATGAATGCATGTGCTCTGCGGGGCCAAGTCCGATGTGATTAGTGATCGTCAGAGTCAACTTCTTCTGCAAGGCTCAGCTTGGCTTGCTTGAGTGACACAAACATCCTGTTGGCTATTTAGCTTTACACCTCGTACCATCGTCCCCAAGAATCTCATAAAACCTACTGCCAATTATCTCCTCGTCATATTTTCTGCAATCTCATTCACTTTGACTTCCGGCAGTGGCCCACTCATACTCATTCGTGTGACTCTTCTATCAGCATTGCTCCTTCTTCTTTATGACTCATCCGAGATATATCTCTGCCTAAGTACAACTTGAGCTCTCACTGCCTCGTTTTGAACCATTCTATCCACATCCACATCCCACATCCCGCAACCCAATCCTATCACATTCAATCAACCTCAACCTCCCGCCGCCATCATCCTCACTGCTAGCCAATCTGCAACGTCCTCGAACATACTTTCAGCCATGGATGATAAACAAGACAACAGCACCCCTCTCGGAGAAGCAACGCCAGCTTCAGCGGAAGCAAGCAAGACCGAGTTGACTCAACATGATTCTGCAGCACCACAGAAGCCCTTGAAAGCTGTGGAGACAACTACCAAGAAAAAGCGTAGCCACACCAAGAAAGCAACCCACAACAAGAAGGGAAAGAAGCACATCTCTTCTTCGGATGACTCAGCCTCCTCCAGTGAAGGAGAAGAAGATAGTGAGGAAGAGTCTGAAGAGTCCTCTGATGATACCTCTGATGGTCATTCGAAGAAGGAAGGTATGCGTAAGGCCATGAAGAAGATGATGCGTCAGATGCAGAAGAAAGCTAAGCATGGAAGACATGCTACTGACCACTCCGAGAGCCCATCCTCTTCAGAATCTGATGTCTCCGAATCGTCAGATGAACACGATGGTTATCGTCGTCGTCGTCGTCGTCGTGGAGACAGGTCACGGCGTGCTCGACGCAGCTCCAGAAGAGAGGACGTTACGACTAGCGAGGACGACTATGGCCAAGGCCAACATGCTGCTACATCGGCACAGTACATTGACCACATACAGGGTTTGCTAGATAACCTCAAGCTGCAAACCACGCAACCACTTGGCAATACTCGAGTTACCCGGACTCACAGCAGAAAGCATTTACGATATCGTGACCCTAGTCCACCATCAGAAACTGATCGTAGTCTCAGCCCTGTCCGACGCAAGGGCAAGTCCAGAAAGCGTGACAGAGACACTTCTGGCAAGCAATATAAGAGGATCGACGAGATATGGGACAGCACCATCCACAACTATAAGATCGTCGAAACCGCCGAGTCTCAAGAAGACGAGTTCGAGCAATATGTCTTTACAGTCCGGCGTACATTTGGTTAGTCCAACCTCTACCGTTCGACTACCTATTAATCTTGACCACATCTAGATTGGGAGAACCGTCCCAAACACACCACTGTCGACATTCGTTCCAAGTACCTTCGTGATGCACTGAAAGAAGTCCTCAAAGATGTCAAGGGTGTCGTCCTTGACACTGAGAAGCCAGTCGTCGATCCCAATCTTCTCTTCATGTACTTTGACGAAATTCGCCAGTACATCAAGGCCGTCAAATCAAAGCTCAAGAAGACGAAGAAGCGCAAAGAGATCAAAAGGCTCAAAATGACACGTAAACATTGCAAAGTGCTTATCGACTATCTGGGTGAAGATTACAAGGAAATCAAGAAGACGTTGAAAGGGCTATTGAAGCAAGGTATGATCACGTTTGAGCTGTTGTGGGCAATTTTCAAGCCTAACTGTATTGCCTACACACCCACGTATGGCAGCTCGGATGATCCAAGATGTTTCAAGGTCGATTTCGCAGAGAAGTGTTCGAGCTTTATGCGAGGTGAATGGTATTGTGTCGAAGGACGCTACTTGGAATTTGATGGCAAGAGCTTTGGCCTTGGTGAATTTGATGCGGATGTCGATTCCTTCAAGGGTCCTCGCAAGATTACTTCTTTGTCGTGCTATCCTTTACATTTCCACAAGGATATTGAGGGTGTTACCAAGCAGCTCGTTGATCGCGGCAAAAAATTTGTTGCTCTAGAGGGACTTTGCTACAAATCGATGCGAGGCATGGCCTATATGAAGAAGAAGAAGGGTGTCGCAAAGATCAACATCAATGGCCGGATTATCGTCGACGGTGCCACGTTCCGACGCATCAACGCCAACTACCCAATTTCACCAGTCAAGGTGGCAGATGATGAAGATGAGGTCTTCTCTGCTGACGACTCTGATTGTTCCGATTGCTGTAGCTATGGTGATGAAGGAAATGTGAAGGACGAAACGAAACCCAAGCAGAAGTGGAAGGCCATCCCAGACAAGACGGTCAGAGGCAAGGTTCACCTCGTTCAGGTCGAGGTCGATGAGAATGGTCAAACACCTAGCATCGAGAAGATTGACAAGCTGGCTGACAAGCAGAAGAAAGACTTTACACAAGAAGAATACCTCATCTCCAGTCCTGTTGTACTTGGCTTTGCTTTCAGCGAGAAGCTGTGGCTCGAGTTCTCTGTCTCCTCCATCAAGGAGATTGAGTGGAACGAAAGTGCATTCGACAGCTTAGTGCTCCCTGACGGTCAAAAGTCAATTGTTAAAGCACTAGTCGAGAGTCACAAGTACGAAGCAGCGAGGACGATTGATGATGTTGTGCAAGGCAAGGGAAAAGGTCTCGTAGCAGTACTTCATGGTCCACCTGGCACTGGCAAGACACTCACCGCCGAAGGTATCGCCGAACTCCTTAAATGCCCTCTCTACATGGTCTCTGTTGGCGAACTCGGCACCGAACCAGCCCGCCTTGAGGAAAACCTTAATCGTATTCTGGACATGGCGCATACTTGGGGTGCTTTGATCCTTCTCGACGAAGCCGACGTCTTCCTGGAACGTCGCCAGACTACTGACATCCACCGCAATGCACTGGTATCTGTATTCTTGCGATTACTTGAGTACTTTCAAGGAATCCTGTTCTTGACTACGAATCGTGTCGAGACTTTCGATGAAGCGTTTCAGTCACGAATCCATTTGGCACTGAAGTATGGTGACTTGACGGTGAAGGCGCGGAGGGCAGTGTGGAAGATGTTCTTGGAGAGGATCAGAGATGTTGAGGATGCTGAGGGCAATGGCGAGGCGAAGGGTGTCACTGTACGCGAGCCTGCGTTTACTGAGGCGGATTACGACGTTTTGGCACGAAAGGTGCTCAATGGTCGCCAAATCAAGAATGTGGCTCGCACCGCGCAGGCTTTGGCGTTGAACGAAGGGAAGAGAGTTGGGGTTGAGCATGTGAGGAGGGTGTTGGAGGTGCAAGATGAGTTTAATAATGACTTGAAAGGAGGGACGGGATTTGTGGAGGCGATGAGGAGTTATACTTAGTGAGAACTACGAGTGGTGCTTGATTGGCCAAGGTGAAGCTATTATGAGTGATGTTCGATGCGATGAGCTGAAACGAGATGATATGAGCGATGATATGATGATTATACCATGATAATGAAATGATTGCAAAGGAATGATATGATATGGCTCAGCAGGATTTCCGCCGCTCTCGGGCCTGACCTAATTGTGCCTTGAAGATGGATGTGTTTCTCCCGCCTGGTATTTGCATGGTGTACTTGTCAGCTCCTGTGTAATGCCTGGAGAGCTCACCGTGGCTAGCACTTTGTTTCACACCGGAAGAAGAAAGAAGTGAAACTCAAGTAAGACAGCGGCGAAAAGAGGTCGTGCTAAGATGGTTTGGCAGACTACCTAGCCCAATGGCAAAGCCACAACTGTGTCCTTTCCATTGACGGGACATCTCTTATTGAAAAGTGGTTCTGTGTAATAATCTCGAGAGTTGCTCGGATGATGTCACCGCGCATGTCGTCGCACGGCTGATGTGATTCTTCCTTCGACGTGTCTCTATCCCACCCTCTTTATTATACCATCCACTCCATCTTCTCTGCTTCTCTACAACACAACAGCAGTACCTTCATAGCCACGATGCAGCCCAAGACTCTTCTCGCCGTCGTCCCCTTCGTCCTCGCCGTCCAAGGCAAGGACACCGTCTCCTCAGTCTCCTCCAGCATAAGCTCCCAAGCTTCGTCTGCCTCTTCCAAAGCTGCCGCGTCAGCCTCCAGCATCTCTTCAGTTGCCAGCGGGTATGCCTCTCAGGTCTCAGTCTCTGCCTCATCACAATATTCCTCTCTTTCCTCCCTCATTGCCGAGCTGGTCTCCGGCAAGCCTCCAGCAGCACAAGAATCCCTTCTCTCTCGCTTTCACGTAGCTTACAGTGGTATCAGCGCTTCTGGTTCAAGCTTGGTCGGTGAAGCCTCCAAGTCTGCTGTCTCGGCCGCGTCCGCCGCCTCGTCCGCTGCAGGTTCCATCGCTGCCCAGGTTACCCTCCCACCTTCCGTCGACCACATCTATGACTCTTTGAACGCCAATATTGCAGCTGCCATTGCCGCTGCTTCTCAACAGTACCATGGCGAAACACCTGGCATTGCGGCATCAGTCAAGTCTGCTGCATCAAGCGTGTCCGGCGCTGCCTCCAAGCAAGTCTATGGTGAACCTGATTACGTTTCATCTGCTTCAGCCTCTCTCTCATCGGCTGCTGCATCTGCTCAAGCTGCATTGAGTTCATACTACTACTCAAACGTCCACCCATCGAACGCCGGTGCCAGCGCAAGCTCTGTTTCCGCTGATGCTGGAAAGAGCGCCAGCTCAGCTTCTTCCGTCGCTGGCAAGTCTGCAAGCTCAGTTTCCTCTGTAGCTGGTAAAAGTGCCAGCTCAGTCTCTGGAGACGTTGGTGCTTCAGTCTCTAGCTTGTCTGCCGAGGCCTCATCCGCTTATTCTAGCGCCTATGCCAGCATGGAGAGTGTCATGGCTCTTGCTCACCAATCCCTCCTCGGCTACGTCAGTGCTGCAAGCTCAGTTGCAGGTTCTGCCACCTCCGTTGTTGGTGGAAAGATGGCATCCGCCGCATCTGCTGTATCTGGTTCAGCTGAATCTGCTGCTTCTGCTGTTACTGGATCCGCTGCTTCTGTAGCCTCTGATGCCTCTGCATCCATCAAATCTGCCGCCTCTGCTGCTGCCGGATCTGCGAAATCAGTCACTGGAGCCGCTGGTGCCTCAGCTTCTTCCTTGAGCGGCGCTGCTGCCAAATCAGCCTCTTCGATTTCCGGAGTCGTCACGGATTCATCTTCGTCTGCCTCGGTTCTTGGCAGCCTTTCATCAAGCTCTGCCAGTCTTGCAGCTCAGGGTATGGCTTCCGATGCCAGCAAGTCTGTAAAGTCTGCTACTGGCGCGGCAGCAGCCTCTGCTTCGTCCCTGTCTGCCGCCGCAGCTGCCTCCGCTTCGTCCCTTTCCGCTGCCGTAGTAGGATCAGCCTCATCTGTTTCCGGTAACGTTGCTGGATCCGCCTCATCTGTTTCAGGCAACGTTGCGAGCTCAGCCTCTTCCGCTAGCTCCTCTGGAGAAGGCATTCTCTCCAGCTTGAGTGCTGCAATCGTTGGAAGTGCCGCCGACGCAAGCAAGTCCGTCACCTCTGCCACTGGTGCTGCTGCCGCTTCAGCCTCTTCCCTCTCCGGAGCCGCTGCCAAATCTGCCTCATCTGTCAGCGGCGTCGCTGCTGGATCTGCCTCGTCTGTTTCTGGGTCTGTTGCTCCTTCTGCTAGCTCCGCTAGCTCTTCTGGTGAAGGTATCCTTTCTAGCCTGAGTGCTGCTATTGTTGGTAGTGCTTCTGAGGCTAGCAAGTCCGTTACTTCTCTTTCTGGGGCTGCTGCTAAGTCTGCTAGCTCTGCCAGCGCTAGGGCAGGAAGGGCTGCTGATGAGCTTTGAATGGTCTGGCTGTTGTCAGGATCATTCATACAGAGATTAGAGGAAGTTGGCCGGAAAATAAGGGGATTGAGGAGGTGATTGTATGATAAGTGGTTGATAGGGACTAGAGTCAGGGTGAGGATGACGGTTGGAATGATGAAAAAGCAAATAATGATCAAGGTCGAATGAGAATGAGAAACACGAACACAGCAACATAATGTTGGGATCATGTACTTAGTTAGTGGAGTGTGGTAATAAAATGTAAAAATCTTTGTCTCTATCATATTTGTCGTCGACCTCGTCCTGTCCTGGCTTTTCATGTTGGCTCTTTTATGTCGTTTCCAATGTCATACGTTTTTATCTCGTCTCCAAGGTCAGTTGTTTCTGACTATGTCTGCAGCAAAAATTACCCCTTGGCTCCGTATTGTATTGCTGTGGCGCTCGCTACTGTGTAATGAATTGTATCTCCCACATCATGTCTGGAATATCACCACGTCACTCTGTTGACTAGTGACAGCAAGGGAGACGTGTGGTACAAAATGGTAATCCTCTCTTCCCTTCCACCCCCGTCCGCCTCATTCAAGACTGTCCTGTTAAACCGACCTCTCAGCTTTGACATCCTGCCACGTGCCTACCCGACCAAAAGACCACCTCTTCTGCTCACCACATCATACCACTCGCAATACAGACCTCGATCATTCAAACGACCGAACTAATCGTTCACTCATAGCCTCCAAAACCCAGCTTTCTATGCGTGTGGACACGTCTTGGATCAGATCTGCGTAGCGTGTTGACCATTGTCCTTCTTCTTCTGCTCCTCGTGGGTCATGTGCTGCACCGAGTGGTTGAGATGCGCCCGTGTTGGTGTTCAGGGCAATGTTGCTGTTGGTGGGTGTTAGTTCTGTGTTGTCGTGCTGATAGCCAGTGTCCCCAACAGCGTCATTTTGGCTGTCTCCAAATCCAGCTTCTGCTGTTGCGGCGGTTACAGCATCAACAATCATCGTCTCTGCATTGCTCGGTACATTCGCGCTCATATATGTAGCAGCGTCTGTTTGCACACTATCCTGAGGGAAGAACAAACCACAATGCGCACCCACTTGGTCCACACCAACCATATGAACTTTCGCCCAACAAGGATCACGAATGTTGTTTTTGTCTGCAGGTGGAAGAACGCAGAAAGTCCTCTCCTTTTTTGGCTTTTTCGATCTTGGGCGAGGAGCAGGCACTGCTAATTCGTTGTCGTTGTCATTCTGTGTTGCGGTGTTATTGAGGGTATCTCGTGAAGCGCCTCTCGCAATGAGTGGAGTTGGTTTTGTCACGGATTGGGCTGATGGATTGCGACGTGATTTTGCTTGCTTTTCTTCCTCTTTGGCGACTTTTGGTGCTTCTTTCACTGCGCTACGGTCTGTGGCTCTTGTGTGACTGCTGCTTGGAGGCAGATCCTTACCGACTTGCTTAATTTGTTTTCGATAGGCTTTTATGTCCTTTTCGTAAGCTTTCAGCGCAGTGTTGTAGGTGCGGATGTCTTCTCGGCTTTGAAGAGGTGGTGGGACTGGTGGTTGGGGTGGAATTGGCAGGGTGTGTGAGACCGTCGGTAGTGGTGCGGCTGTGGCTGTAGTAGATATAGCCTGTGGGGCAAGATCGGTCGCGGACTCATACGAGCTTGACGAGGAGGAGCTAGAGGATCTGAAGCGTGATATCGAGAGGCCAATTGCTGGCATGTTGACTTCAGCTTCATTGACAGTGGTTGCGAGACTTGTACTCGACGCATTGGCTGTCACTAGCGGCGATTCTGCTTGGCTTGTTGCTGCTCCGCCTGCAGATGACAACGCCTTTGTCTTCGTCCGCCCTGTACTAACAGTATAGTAATTCACAAATCTTATTCTCGGTACCTCTCTCGTCTTCATTACACTCTGCCTGACGTCCTCCTCTTCCTCTTCCAATGTTCTTATCCGCTTATATCTGTCCCTCAAGCCGTCGTAGTCAGCCAGACAAGAGACAAAATCAGCGTACGATGATACCAATTGCACCATAGCTGATTTCAGGTTCTTGGCATTGCCGGTGATGAAGTTGCGTGCATTTGCCCAACCTGAACGTGTGGGTAGCCTCACATCGTTTGAAAAGGCTGTATTGAAATAGGCTTGAGATTGTGGCAAGGAGAATGGCAAAGGAGTGCCGTCTGTTGATGAATTTGGTGACTTTGCCGGCGTGTGGTTAGTGCTGAAGAGGGATGAGATGCCCGCAGCGATAATGCCAGGACGCATGCCTAGGAATGGAGTGTCGAAGTTGACAGTGCCGAGGATGTGGTGTTTTTGAGAGATGCCAGGAGACCGTAGCAATGCGACTTCGGAAGCAAGTATGCCACCCATGCTATGACCGCATAAGATGATGTCGGTATTTGGTGATTCGTTTTGAGTGAGCCAAGTACTGAATTGATCTCTAGCAACGGTGATGGTATCCTTTGATCTGTATCGAGGATATATCTTTGTTTGCACGACATGACTGTTGCTAAGGAGGATTGACACTAGATCGTGGACATGACGAGGGAAGCTTTGGAAAGACGTCTCATTGCCCATGAAACCGTGGATAAATAGTAGGAGCAGTCTGCGACGCCCATCTTGCGAGGAGATTGAGTTATCACGTTGAGCCAAAGATACTGATGACGACGATGCCGGGCGTGATCTTGGAGGCAATGCAGGCGGAGTAGCTAATGTAGCGTATGAAGGGGGAACAAATGAGTAAGGAGGAAGTGGAGTGCTCTGTAAGCTGTGCGAAGACGGCGTAGGTCGATGATGAAGCGTGTATTGACTCAGTCTTGGCGATGTGGCATATACCGAAGACAAGCTCTCAGTGTCGGCATAATCATCGTCGTCCATCTTTTCAGAAAGGTTGGTGAGAGTCGACTGCGTTCACAAATAATCACAATCAGGCATCACATTTTGTTCTCCTCATCAATTGTAACCTTGATTGTTGCACAGACGCTTCAAGCGGGGTAGGACCGCATCGCCACACTCTGACAGCACCTCCTAGATGGATGTCTACGAAGATATCAGTCGGTACCTTTACCTAGGCCTAGGAGCAGCGGAATAGAGGAGATGCCAGCTCATGAGGCCTATGGATATTCCAGGTTACCCCATTGAACCCTCTGCTGTCACTGGTCACGTGATCTGGCGTTACATAGTGGGGCACATTTGTCACATAGCAACGACTTGTCGACGTGCACGAGCTCTGAACTCCACCTGAACATCATAAATAGCTAAACATCCAGTTCGTGGTTAGTCTAACTGAGCGCTCAGATTGGCACACAGCTATGGCAACTCCAAGGCGTAGAAGCAGTCGCTTGCGAGGCGTCAAGGTACAGCTCGAGGAAGCTTCGCCGAAGAACATGATGACTGACAATCGCGTAGGCTGAGCCAACTTCATTTGCATCACCTTCTAAGCTCGCCGCCGTGACCGAGAGCGATGAGCAGACAGAAGCCAAGACACCCACCTCAACACCACGACCTGCAAAGCAAGAGATGCACCCTGCTCGCTATCAAAGCTCTCTAAAGAAAGAACATTCAGCACAACGTTTCGCGTTGACTGATGCAGACTTCCCACCTCCACGCACTACAACAAACACTGGCATGATGCTTCCGCCTTCGTCGCCTGCTGCTAAGGTAGCCGCCAAACGCCAATCATTTGCAGCACCAGATTTTGAGTTCAAGTTTCGTCAATCGACTGACATGAGCAATGAAGCTCAAAGGCTTATGGATGAAGTAAGAGAGCAGGCTGCGAGGATCAAAGGTGAACTTGATAAAGGACGCGAACAACAGGAACGCGATGACAGCGAGGTGGAGGCACGTTATGGTCGTAAGATAGCCACACCAAAAGGCAAAAACGGGCGCTACAGCAGCGTACACAAAGAGGAGTTCAGCAAGATGGGCTCTATAGCTGACCACGCAAGCACGTACCGCGCCGGCGCGTCACAATCGAGCTCGTCTCATCCTGTGACAAGCACTACCACTACAACGACGAAAGTACCACTCAAGCCGGAAGCTGCTGTGAAGTCTATGCCTAAGGCTGGACCTACAGGACTCAAACGCAATGCCTCAGTCAAATCCTCAAATGGAGATGAGGACGACATGTCTAGTCCAGCAAAACGTCGACGTACAAATGTGTCTGGCCTGATCAATCGCTTTGAGAGCTCATCTCGACCCGAGTCGCGTTCGGCAACTCCTACAGTCACTTCTTGGAACGCCTCAAAAATTGCTACACCAACCAAATCCTCACTAGCAAGATCTGATAGTGTCAAAAGCCTCAAGGGTACTGGTATTCCAGTCTTCTCAAACTCTGCAGGAATCAAACCATTCAGCACGCCTACCGCTTCACGAACTTTCGAACCACAGTCATCTACCAAGAAAGCAAGAACATCATTTGTACAGCGATTGAACAGTATCAAATCTGTCAAATCGATCCTTCGTCGTCCTAATCTTTACTATTCCAACAGCCCACTCAAGCTTGCAGCTGATACACATGTTTCGCCACCGAAAGCGTCAGCAAACCAGAGCATCAACGATCAGAACATTGAGAAATTGCTTCCAGACGTGCGCGAAACCATCCCTGCATCACCTTCTCACAGAAAGGAAAAGCACGTCAATTTTTCACCTCAAAAGGACGAAAGATCTCGTATTGGCACGCCTAATACGCCAAGTCCAATCAAGGCAACAGCTGTCTATCCAACATTAAATCTCTCAACCAACCAGAATACCAGTCCGACTCCAGCTGGCGTAACAATGAGCAACTCACGTGCTCGCGCCTCTATAGCTGGCACTACTGATTTCACCTTCCGCTCAAATCAAGTCATCAGTTTCTCCCCAGAACATAGAATCAACCCTGCAATTGCCGCCGTGGTCGCCCGATCAGGTACTCCCACCATTCGACGCGTCCGTGCTAGCGATGCGTCTTACCTGACCAACACAAACACATCTCCATCAAAGCTAACAGACTTCCCCAACCTGCCTCACGGACTGAGCAATAAGAAACGCAAACGTGAAAGCGCCGAGAAGAGAGATGCTCTGATCTTTGGAAATGTCGAGAATGCCAACAGCAGTGACAAGGAGAATGCTGGCGACTCAGGAGCTTCAGTCGAGCAGGGCAGTCCTACTAAAAGGATGAAAATGAGTCTGCCGAGACCGACTGCCAATGTTGGTGCTTCCGTATCAGGTGCTGCTGCGACCAGGGCGGCAAGAGCTGCGGGCCATAGTAAGATTCCAATGAAGAGGACTGGCGCGCAGACTCCTGGAAAAGGCAAGAGTGTGATGAGCCTGAGCAGATTGACTGCGCTCGCAAGGCCTAAGGAGAGGGGTTGAGGGGCTGTGACTGGGACTGCAAATGGCACTGGTCAAGGGAGGGACTGGAGTTGAGCAGGAGATTAGTAGTCTGGACAAGGGGCGGAAGAACTTGGAAGAAGGAAGCAGGGGATTTTTCATGTTTGTCACGATACGTTTTTAATGATTGATGATTCGCCTACATTGGCACACTCTGGAATGGCACGGCAAAGGATAGGACTTGCTTGTCGTATTTGGACTGGAAAGCATAGGATTGCTTGGTTTAATTTGTACAAAGGGTGCAATAATACATGATTATGCATATGTTTCTTCATCTCTTACACCGAATCGATTGACAATGAGTATGGTATGGTCCGGCATGGTGGGTGACTACAAGCATACCTCGTTTACTATACCAGTATCTTACCTTTTGACAAGAAATGTTATCAGTATAGCTGTTTAGTACCGCGGTTATTCCTCCGGTTGTCAAAGCTGCAACCACAGAAACATCCACGCCGTCACGTACCGCGCTACACTACAGTATCATTTCGACGACAAATCTGGTGTATCAAATCCAGAATCTCCAACTTGACCACTAACCCGGTAGTATATAGGTCCAAGGTCATTGAGGACAGCGACAACAACTATCACACTACCGACAAGCGCATTCCTCGATAGACGATCCCACACAAACGACAGCTTCCCCTCCATAGATCCCTTGTCACGCTAGTACTGCCATCGTTTGATGCCTTCCCGCCTCACCTGTACACCATGGAGGACAAAGCTCAACCGACGAGTCCAATAAGAGCTCTCTTTCGCTCACCCTTTCGCACCAAGAACAAGCCTCTTCCCTCGCTTCCAATCGATCAACGTCCAGCGCGCTCGCCCATCGTCGAGATATCTGCCAATGTCGTACAACAGCCGCCGACATCGCCTCTTAAGAGTAAATCCTCCAATGGCTTCCTATCGAAACTACTTGGGTCCTCCCGAAATCGACATAGTAATAGCACGGCAGTGACGACCACTTCTGTAATATCGGATGCCACGTCACCTCAGCGCGTCACAATCAACGCTACCACTACTACGCGATCTCCGTCCTCACCTGCTGACGATAGGGCGAAAGCGTCGCGCTCACCAATACGCAAACATAACTACTTTGGCAGCCTTAACAAGAAGAAAACTGGGGATGTACGGAGTTTGTCTCGGAAAGTGTCCAACCTGGAAGCTGAGCTACAAAAAGCGCGTAGAGAGCTTGATGCCATCGCAGGAGCGCAAAAGGAATCGAATACTGAGAAGAATGACAAAGAGAAAGGAAAGGTATCGCTTGAATATGATAGGCGAATCGAGGAAAAGGCATTAAGCATGAGCCAGCGTGGACGATTCGATGGACTGGTTGAGAGCTTGCTTGGGCAGGCGCCAATATTACAGCCGCATCAGCCTGTCGCCTCGACTGTTTCACCGCTTAAGCCAGGAGCAAGTCCAGGACAAACACAAGAAGCAGATCACAATCTCAAGCGCAAACGAAGTGTTCCAGAAACCGCATCTGAGGTGTCGTGGGAACAAATGCAGAAGAACATTGCAGCATTTCAGATGCATCTACCTTCAGCACCCACAAACAAGCGTGCAAGGAAGTCGTCTGACTCTGGTCTTGAGGTAGCAGAAGACACCAATTCACCACCAGCAGTCCAGCAAAACACCGCTGACGCTAAGCGCAAGCGTGCACATCGCAACCAACCTGTTGATCCAGCCGCCTTCGCGCAATTAGTCCACCAAGAAAAAGAGAAAGAGAAACAACGAGAAAAGGAAAAGCAGCAAGATAAAGACGCCGCATCTTCTCTTCTGGCACTTTCTGACGCATCACGACCCCAATCACGACGCCGGTCTGATCGTCAAGCACCTGACTTCAGCTCCTTTGGACAAAGCACACCTACTGCTAATACTAGATCGGCTACTGCTCACCTGCTGCAGTCGTGGCCAGCACCACATTCATTATCACCCCATCATGAAAACGAAGGATCTTCGCCATCGCAGCCCAGCTCACCAGCCGACCAAGGACTTCCCACGTTGAACATCTGCATGCCACATCTCCCGCCCTCGCTTTCTCTAGCACCTACGGACGCCTACTCCTTACACACGGATACATCATCCATTGCCTCGAACTCATCGCCTACATCCTTGCATTCAGCACAATCCGACTCTCCTGACAACATGGATGCCGAGCACCGCCGCGCGCTTACTGAGCAATGGCGACTGATGCAGGAAGATGAAGAGGCTGCTGATCGTGAGACGAGAGAGGCTGAGGGTGAGGAGGAGGATGAGCTGTCCAGTTTGGGCGCGAAACCACCTGTTAAGAGGGGTAGGTTGGTGCCGAAGCCGACGAGGTTGAGTCGGGTTGTGGAGGAGTTTGAGTGGGATGATGGTGAGACCTTTTGAGTGCTGTTTCTATTATGAGATCTTGGTGGATGGAAGCGGAGCCATGCTGGTTGGATAATTTGGGTAGAGTGATGTTTAGGGAGAAAGGGTGGTGCACGAGGAGGAAGATGTCACGGCCTATGGACTTTGGACAGATAATTGGGACGACCTCAAGAGGGAGTTCGTGTGAATGTGGACGTCACGCAGGAGCACAGTCATGAGCGTGAAGCGGGAAATATATGAGCATAGCTTAACGATGATGACTTCCTTACTTTTTGCCTCTTCCTCTTGTCCCTTTGTCCATCTTCCTTTATATCGACATGCATTACTTACTCCCTTAAGTTTGGTTATGAAGAACAGAAAGAGCAAAAGGTAATGTCGCAAAAGAGTACAAAACGAATCAGCAAACTCGACACTCGACCATGTTATCTCATGATCTAGATGATTGCGAAAAACCTGTTGCAGTGATTGTGTCACGCATGATATAATCTGAAATGGACGAGCAAGAAAAGAAGAGGAAGAATTTTACAAACACAAATTGTTCAAAAACCACTTGCATCTCAATCTTCCGACATTGAGATGCGAACCAAATTGCGCTTTTGCGAGCTGAAAACTACCTCCAGGCACTCTTCACACCGTTTTTCTCTTTGAGTCGCGATCTTAATTTCGCAAAAGTCTAGTCGCAAGGCTTTGGGATGTGCCATTGTTATTGTAACGACACGCTTTTCAAGACGTGATGAATCTCTATCCAAGGTCGTTACTTATCTGCTACACGTAAATGTACACCTATTCTTAATCCTCTTACACACACCCGCTCAAACCATCCATCTTTTTAATCTTTAATCCTTTGACCTTCTACTATCTCACTTTCTTCTTCTCGAGATCATATCAGCTGCTTGATACCATTACCTTTATCACAACCCATGGACAAGTCGAAATGTCACCAGACCGTGTCTTGATGACCTCTTCATTTAGTCTTCTTCTGCTCGTTCTTTTTGCCAGAAAACTCCAAAGAAGTTGACTTCGGAGGATTGATAAACGTCGGCACAAACATGGGAACTTGCTGCTGATACTCCTTGTATTCAGGATACTTACCAGCGCTGACAGACTCGGTGAAGATAGTCGATGACTGAAACAGAATTAGATAGCTGATGGCACCAAGAACCGTCCAATTGAAGAACGAGTTTGTAGCTAGGCAAGACCACTGGTAGACTAGGACCCAGATGGATTGCTCGGCGGCAAAGTTGGGATGTCTTGACCATGCGAAGAGTCCAGTTGTGTTGAATCCGCGGTCGAGCGACTCACGAGTGAAGCCTGATGGAACTTTTGCTGTTTCTCTGTATTTTGTCCTTGCTGAATAATAGCCTGATATAAACGTCAGCCGCCGCATCACAACGCTAACATGCATCGTCACTCACTCCACTGTTGACCGTCTGCAAGAAATTCAAAGGCTACCAGTCCGTAAAGAGACAAAGCCGCAGCCCAGTCACCGAATGCTATGCTGTCACCCTCAACTCTTGACGCCAATAGCAAAATATACGCTGGCATTGATACAGAGAAAAGCAGAACCTGTCGTTTACGTTAGCATATCAAGGCAGTGTCGGTGTGTTTTCAATTATTATTTACGCTTTGAGCAAGAGAAATGAAAGTAACGTTGAAGACGAAGAACAACGGTCCAGGTATCTTCTCGCGCAATATCTCCCAACGATAGTCCTCCGAGCCCTTCTGGTATCCTCCCTTACGCCAGTAGTTGAAAGACAATCGGCTGCTCCAGAATAGGCCAAATGCAAGAAGCATATCGAGGCGAGAAGTGGGAAGACCAGCAAGACGGGCCCAGACATTGAAGTGGGCAATATAAAAAGCTGGAGGAAGGTCAATTGATACTCTTGTGTCCATGTTTTTTTCGGCTGGGTCTTACTAGGCAGAATACTCCACACTCTGTCCACCTGGGAATAATTCTTGTTGATTTCCGAGATAACTAGGAAGATAGGAGAGAGCGCAAGGGAGATGGTGAATGCCATAATGAGCGGGTTCGTGGATAGGTAGAGGAGCTTGAGGTCATTGAAGCTTGTTGCATGCTGTAAGAACTTGCCAGGTAGTTCATACAGTTGCGGGACGAAGGGCGAAACTGTAGAGTTGTACGAAGAGACTTCGGAGAGTGAGCTTACGCTCGGCAGGGGAAGAGTGAAAGTCGGCAACATCATAAAGGATGAATATCGCTCTGGTCGTTGTAGATGTGGGACGAAGAAAGCAGAAAGAACGAAGACGACGTCCAGCCCGTTGTTGCCCATACGTCACCATAATTTTTGACTCTGCAAATCAAAACGCGCTCAAACGCGTGACATCGTTCCATCTTCGAATATACACATTTTGACTTCAGGCATAAGCATAAGCGAATTACTCCGTGATCTCTTTGTGAAGCACCATGAGCATTCAATGCCCACCACCATCTTGTGCGTTGCAGAAAAGCCGTCCATTGCAAAGGCTGTCGCAAATCACTTGGGCCAACGCGTGACCACTGTAAGAAGAATAATGACAGACGTTGAATGCAATATAATAATACGTTGTTAGCACAATGTGCAGGGCGCCACGTACAACAAGAACTATGAGTTCGACTACAACTTCAATTATGGTCCTTGGGGCCAGTGTAAGGTCATCTTCACCAGCGTCGCCGGCCACATCATGGGTTCCGACTTCGATATTCGTTACAAGAACTGGGGCAGCTGCCAGCCGCAGGAGCTGTTCGACGCCAGGATAAGTACCTTTGTTGCCGAAGTATGTGACGTAGAGACATGTTTAAAGCAGACATAACTAAACACAGACCTTGCAGGACAAGAGAGCCATCGCCGAGAACATCAAACGACAAGCACGTTACGCCAAAGCACTCTATATCTGGACTGATTGTGATCGCGAAGGCGAACATATCGGTGGCGAGATCAGAGACCTGGCCGTAGAGTCTAACGCGAGAATTCAAGTCATGAGAGCCAAGTTCAGCAACATCGAGCGGGCGTGAGTGTTGTTTCCGTTTCAAGCACTTCTTTTCATGCTGATGGGACTAGACATGTCGTCCAAGCCGCGAATCGACCTATTGCATTAGATGAGAGACAGGTGAATGCTGTATCTGCACGAATTGAACTGGATCTACGTATAGGCTCGTCCTTCACTCGCATGCAGACTTTGAGTTTGAAGAGCATGATTGATCATCTGCAGGAGATCAAAGCTATTAGTTACGGTCAGTAATACTCCAAAGTCGGAAACTTGCGTGCATAACATACTCATCGATCGGATCAGGAACATGCCAGTTTCCAACGCTAGGCTTCATCGTCGACCGCTATTTCCGAGTACGAAATTTTGTGCCGGAGACATTCTGGAAGCTTCAAGTCATCCACAAGCGTGATGGCATCAATGTCAACTTTAATTGGAAACGTGTACACCTCTTTGACAGAATGATTGTCACAATCCTTTTCGAGCGCTGCATTGCTGCAAAGGTTGCCAAGGTCACCAAACTACAGACCAAACCTACGAGCAAGTGGAAGCCACTACCACTGACTACAGTTGAATTGCAGAAGTGTGGGAGCAGATTCCTGCGACTTGACAGTCAAAGAGTCATGAAGGTGAGTGTAGGTTGTCAGAGGCACATCTTGTATTTGTATTCACCTATTCTTCAAATAGGTCGCCGAAGATTTGTACACTAAGGGCTACATCTCTTATCCAAGAACAGAAACAGACCAGTTTGATGCTGGAATTGATCTTCATGCTATTATACAAAAGCAGACGGAAGATGACAGATGGGGTCTATTTGCACAGGGTCTTATAGACAGTGCGTTCTCTCGACCTCGAAATGGTAGGAACAACGATCAAGCACATCCTCCTATTCATCCGGTCAACTATGTTGCACCACACGGCCTAAACGATGAAGAGAAGCGCGTCTATGAATTTGTAGTCAGAAGGTTCCTGGCTTGCTGTTCGGAAGATGCTAAAGGCGAGTCCAGTACTGTCGAGCTGACATATGGTCCCGAAATATTCACCGCATCTGGTCTGATTGTATTACAACGCAACTATCTCGATGTGTATCCTTATGACAAATGGGAGAGTAGCAGACAGCTTCCGAGGTTTACATTAGGGGAGACGTTCACACCAAATGAAGCAAAAATGACTGATGGCAAGACAAGTCCACCTGGCTACCTCACTGAACCAGAACTGATCGCTTTGATGGATGTGAATGGTATCGGAACTGATGCGACCATGGCGGAGCACATCGCCAAGATCAAGGAACGTGCTTACGTGACCACTCGTCCTCGATCCGGCCAAGCTGCCGAGTATGGTGACGATGATGGAGCAACCCCTGCTGCAAGAGGTGGTGGTCGTGGAAGAGGTAGAGGTAGAGGAAGAGGTGGCCGAGGTGCCGGTGCTGCAGCCGGCAGAGGTCAGACCACTGGAGTTCAAGAGTTCATCCCTACGACCCTGGGAACGGCCTTGATCAAGGGTTATGATGATCTAGGATTTGAGCCGAGTCTGAGCAAGCCTTTCTTGCGTAAAGAGGTAAACATTGAATTTTAGAGAACGTAAATGGTCAACGACTAACTTTCATGTCTAGATGGAAGTCCACATGAGGGCGATCTGTGCGGGCACCAAGACGAAGCACGACGTTGTGCACGAGACCTTGGAGAAGTATCAAGAGATGTATATGCGGACGGTGGCGCGGCTCGACGTACTGAAACTGGCAAGTAGACTTCAATTGTGTTCTGCTGTGAAGATTATTAATGACATATACAGTCTTTCCGCAAATACGTCCTTGGTGAGCAAGACGTTCAACCATGATAATAATGACAGTAATGAAGATATGAGATCCACCCAGATTAATAGACATGACTCGACCCAATCTTAATCATGCGGCTCGAAATGCAATAGCACAATAGACGACGCCTGACCATGGCAACTCATAGCATACTCAAACCAGGCACACTGCTATAATTCTGCTTGCACATTCTGGTGACGTCCTTCTGCGTCGCTCTCCCGTGGCATGGCGTTTCCCACGTAAAGTCATGTTCTGGAGGAGCCTGCTTTCGAGAGATAGAGCCGACGAGCGATAATTCAAATATCTCCTCAATGAAAATACCTTCGTGAAGAGAAGCATGCTGTTTGTGTACTCATTGTCCGCAAGCTCATGCTCACCTCGCACAAGGAGCTAACGTATCAGAGCTTCGAGAACATTTCACCATGCCTTTGCAGTATCCTCGCAGCCTCTCTCGCCGTATCCATAACAATCTCAGCAGCAGGATTAACATCCTTTATAAGACCAACCCCAGTACCCGCATACACCACCTGCCTCCCACTCGTCCCCCACACCTCATCATCTCCACGCTTAACATCCTCCTGATACAACCTCCGATTCTCCTCGTCCGTCATCCCGTTCCGCGCATCCGCATGTCCTTGATTCGTAATCGCGCGTCCATCATACTGCGCCGGCCATCCTACAGTCCCTTTGATCCGATCACAAAGCGTAGACCTCGACGTCGTCACTCCGCCGTCCGTCACACGAATGATCTCTTTCTGCCATCCTTTCGCTATCCCTGCTTCCTCGGCAGCTAGGAACCGAGTCCCCATGACTGCGCCAGATGCTCCCAGCGCTATCGCAGCGGCTACACCACGCCCATCCGTAATACCGCCTGCAGCTACCAGCGGCACTTCGTCCATACCGCCCTCTCGAAGCGCATCATATACCTCCGGCACTAGCGAAATCACACTTGCACCTTGCGCCAACCCATGCCCGCCTGCATCCGCCCCTTGCAACACAAGGACGTCAGGACGTGCAGCACGCATCGCGTCCATTGCCTCACGGACAGTACCTACTTGGATCCAGATCTTGGTGCGGTTGTCACTGGCATCCCGTATCGCGCGTGCCCAGTCGCCGAAGTCCGAAGTGTGCTTGGGTGCATACATCCAGATGATTGCGGGGAGATGCTTGCGCACTATTTGGACGGCGACGTCCTTGTCGCAACCCCAGTTTTGGAAGCCGATGCCGAATGGTTTGACATTGTCCGAGGCGTGCGAGGACTGAGGTGTGCTGTCGTGTGAGGAGAGTAAAGACACTGTCTGTTGGACTACTTTATCCAGGGCATCGAATTTGGTGCCGCCGGCTATAAATCCAATGCCCCCAACGCGGGTTACTGAGGCTGCTAGGGCGGGCGTGGCAGCGCCGAGCATGGGAGCGGAGACTATGAGAGGGTGGGAGATCCAGGGGTGGGCGGTTTTGAGGGCGGTGAACATTGTGATGCTTTTTTGTGATGGTGTTTTGAGGTGTATGAAAGTGGTGGGCAGGTGATGGTTTTTCTGTCAGTGGCCGTGATGTTGTGCCTTTCGCAAGGATCTGCTGATGGTGATTTACTCTTCTTATGACTGTAGACTCGATGGTCTTTTTTCTGCTATAGGAAGTATAGGTGGTGCTGAAGAGATAGAATGTGACCTCCAGCTTTTTCCCCACGTCGATACCCGCTCGTCCGGTAACACCTCGGGCATGGATCACGTTTCTCTCCAGCTAAACATTGACATATTACGCTTGGTCAGACGGAAAGGCACTGTACTATGTCAGTTAGTCTTGAGTCTATCGACATGGTATGGACTTTTTCTCGGTACTGACATAGTCATTATGCACCATCCACAGAGGAAAGTCCGAGCAGGACCAGTCAAACCAAAGCTACTCTTACGTACAACTAGTAATGCCGTGGACCATAGCCGTCTACTAAAGACGGTTATAATCCACCCTACATAGGACGGCTGACTCTCATAATTACGAATTTAGGTGATCGAATTTGCGGTCTATTACGTCGTTTGTCGTCAGGATTCCAATATAGACGTTGCGCCTCCACAATGATCTGCAGTCCCGCAAAGCTTGACCATAGTTCAACGGAGTGGAGGCCCGGTTACGCTTAACGTCACTTCGCAATTTAGCAACCTCCATCTGTGGCGAGCACTCCTACTTTATGACATGTGTAGCCTATTATATGCCTAATTGGCATGATAGCCATGTGGGTGATGACGGTTGCACTACCATTCGACGACGAGCGGTTGCAGGTCTCATTCGTTGTTCGTGCAAATCCTGACACCGAGCAAAAGCAAAAATATTGTGTGATGTTCGTGCCGGATCAACTAGACCACCACTAGTGAGACGCTCGTGGGGCTATCAACGTTGGGCAGTACCGAAGCGCGAGATTGTGCTCTATGGCAAATATGACGCCTTTCATTGGGCTTTTGGTCGCGCTGATGGTTATATAAGTCTTCCTGTCTCGTGTCTCGTCATTTTTGTAAAGGTATTTCTTGAGAGTAGTAGTCTGTTGGTTGTGTTTTTCTTCCACTCATACCGAAGTATCTCACGATGCGGCATTCAACGTCTTCACGCGTCCTCGCAAGGATCCTGCTAACCGCGCTTTCGTCCACCTCGACATTCGCTGCACCAGTAGCAATCCCGCCAAGCAAAACTCTCTCTCCAGACATCGACCTTCCTCTCCCAGACCTCACATGTCGTCAAGCTCACTCAGACCCCGTCGCAGTTCCTGACGTCGACTTTCAAGGACCACCAGGCTCCTCCGGCAACCTTCGAGGTGGTGCCAACTTGATCGGTTACAACCCTGCCAACCCAATCCAAACCGCTTCCACTCAAATCCCTACATCTGATTTCCAGCTCGCACCAGGCCAGACTGAAGACGCAGATCTAGGACTCTACCTCGACTTTACCGGCGTTGAAAACTTCCAACCAATTCGTGGAAATGATAACTCGCCTACAGATCCTGGACCGAGAACGTCCCAGTATGAACTGCTAAACAGCGACCTCTATGCACCTCCAGGAACGGATTCTGGTGCTGTGTCCAACTCGAAGTGGCCGCTGGGACTGTCTCATAATAGGCATGGCACGCCTGCAAGTGCAGGCTTTGCTCGTCAGGAGAACGTTGATAGTCTGCCTATTGCTACAGCTATGGCTGGGGTGGATATGAGGTTGAGCCCGAATGCCTACAGGGAGATGGTGTGTTAGCAATAGTTTGTAAAAGCTGAAGATTATAAAGCTAACTCACAGATCAGCATTGGCACCAAGCGAACGAATGGAGCTTGATCTTGAATGGCAGCGTCAGACTCACATCTAGCAATTCGGCTGGTGAGGTCTTCCAGGATGACTTGCAAGCTGGTGATGTTTGGTTGTAAGTCATAATCAATCCAAACGTCCACATGACGCGCTCGCTGATGCAATCCTTCTCCCTCAGCTTCCCAGCAGGCGACCCACACACCATCCAAGCCTTCGACGACGGCTGCGAGTTCCTCCTCATTTTCGACCAAGGCGACTTCTCGGACAGCGGCACCTCACTCGTCTCCGAGCTGTTCGAACGCATGCCCAAATCCGTGCTAGCCAAGAACTTCCGCACAGATGTTTCTGCCTTTGACAATCTTCCCAGCGGCGAACTTTACATCTTCCCTGGTACACCAGCACCAGCGAATCTTTCAGCACAGAACGTTACCGGTCCTGCTGGAAACATACCTACCAACTTGTCATATTCCTACCATTTCTCGCAACAACAACCATTTGAAGTGCCGGGTGGAAATGTCAAAATCATCGATTCAACCAGTTTCCCAATCGCAGAGAACTTTGCCGCCGCACTCGTCACAATTCACCCTGGTGCAATGAGAGAACTTCACTGGCATCCTACATCTGACGAATGGAACTACGTCATCTCCGGCTCCGCGCGATTCACTGTCTACGAAGCACCCGACTCCTCGGGCACATTCGATCTCACCGAGGGCGACGTAGGCTACATACCTGCGACTGAAGCACACTACCTCGAGAATACAGGTACGGAGGACTTCGTGTACCTGGAAATGCTGCTTGCGCCCAGATACACCGATATCAGTGTTAACCAGTGGCTTGGCTTGACACCGCCGCAAGTGGTCAAGGATCACTTGGGTTTGCCTGATGCGGTCATCAATGCTTTGCCTAAGACGAAGCCGTTCTTGATGCCTGGTAATAGGAATTTGTTGACTACGAATTTTACTGGTGAGGTGCTTTGAGAATGGTGAGAGATGATGTGGGTGAGAGGATAAAGATAGATGTGTATACTTCTGTATCATAGATGATTGTTTAATGAAATTGGAAAGAACATACGATCAATTGATTCATCACGTCTTGGAAAATGTGTAGTTGACATCCCAAAGCCTTGGCGACCAGACTTTTTGCGAAATCCAAACCATAACTCAGAAGAAAAAAAGTTGTGAAGAGTGCTGCAGAAGTTTATTCTTCAAATTTCACGCCATCCGCCTTCAGATCTCAGCTCGATCAGTTCAGGATGTGAAAGTAAGCATAGCATGGACAATAAGGCTCTTACACGACCATTTTGTATCCCCTAGATGGCTGCAACAGCTCTCGCTGTTCTCTCCTCCTGCGCTTTGGTTCGTATTTGTCTAGATAAACCACGCCAGTGAGAAGGTGTCTTCGATAGCCGAACCCCTTCCTCTCGGTCACATCCCAAAGCCTTAGCAACCAGACTTTTGCGAACCCAAAATTGTAGCTCAAAGGAAAAAAAAGGTGTGAAGAGTGCTGGGATTGTAGTTTGTGAAATACACGACATCCGACTTAAAATTTGATTTCGATCAGTTTAGTATGTGGAGATCAAACGTAAGCAGTCTTGGTCTTGAAGGCGGAAAAGAGATGGATGGTTCGGAGCTCTCTTCACCACTGATTGATCTCAACAGGTTCACTTCAATTCTGAGCCTTCCTTCGGTTGAGGTGAATCTCGCTTTTCTATTTGCATGCTGTGTTGCGGCGCAGCTTGCCTACGTCGTGCGCTGCATGCTCACTTGCCAAACTTCACCGGGACAGCGTCACGCATCGGATGAAAGTTGAAATCTCACTTCTTTGATTTGTTTCAGGTTGTCAGCCTGTCGTTTTGACTGCTTGTGTATACTTGTCTTTTCGGTCCAAGGTCGTGGCCATTCCTCAGATAGTTCGCAAGCTTTCTTATCTTGCCGCTAATTGGCCAGAAACGGAAGTTCTAACCGAAGAACTCCTGTCACGTCACTCCTTCTTTGAACATTATTGTTGTTGTAGCGTGTCCATCTATTTGTCACATATAACTGCGCATCTCTTGACAACACCCTCCTCTTCCATTACATTGCACTCCTAATCGCCATCAGAATGTGGATGATCAACTGGTTGTATGTAGCAGTTCCTCGCCACCACTCAAGCATTCCCAAGCACAGTATAAGACTTCCGCAAGATTGCTAATACAGTATTGTCTATAGCTGGGATGTCCTCTCATCGCTAGGTCTTTTGAACAAACATGCTAAGCTACTATTTCTCGGTCTCGATGTAAGCACCATGATTATCGCGCTCGAAGGACATTACTAATACCAAGACAGAATGCAGGAAAGACGACAGTAAGACTCAGGACACAATCACAAGGTTGCTATTGAAAAACTCGCTAACAGCAATCTAGCTTCTACACATGTTGAAAGTCAGTAATCAACCGGCAAGACTGCATGAAACAGGATAAGACGAGCTAACACAGCTTTGCGCAACGAACAGAACGACAGAGTAAGCTGGTCATGATCGTGAGGACGAAGGACTTCAGCTGACATGTAGACCAGGTCGCCATCCTCCAGCCCACTCTCCACCCTAGTACGATATTGTCCAACATCTAATGACCCTCAAGATCATTCCCTGACACCTCTCACAGCCAGCGAAGAGCTCTCCATCGGCAACTGCCGCTTCACAACCTTTGACCTCGGCGGCCATCTCCAAGCCCGCAGGATATGGCGCGACGTACGTGCCCCATCCCCAAACCCATCCAATCCTTACTTGCAAAGTCGCTAATCACATACACTCCTCGCAGTATTTCCCGGAAGTAAACGGCATCGTGTACCTCGTCGACGCCAAAGACGTCGACCGCCTCCCCGAATCCAAAGACGCGCTCGACGAGCTCCTCGGCCTCGAGCAACTCTCCAAAGTCCCCTTCCTCATCCTCGGCAACAAGATTGACCACCCAGACGCCGTTTCTGAAGATGAGTTGAGGCACAGGTTGGGTGTGTACCAGACGACAGGGAAGGGGAAGGCTAGTGGACAAATGGAAGGTGTCAGGCCGATTGAGGTGTTCATGTGCAGTGTTGTCATGAGGCAGGGATACAGAGAGGGATTCCAGTGGTTGAGCCAGTTTGTTTGAGCGGATGGAGGGAGAGGTGTGTGCGAAGAGCAGTTGAGGGTCAGAAGCGGGAGTGGGATTTGGTTCTGATTATGCCCCAAAGGTGAGGTGCGCACTCCTGGGACTGGGTGAGGGTCATGAGCTTGCGCACCTGACTGAGAGCCTCGTGGATAGCTTGGAACGTGTTGTGTTGTGGAGGCTGCAGATGCTGGACAAGATGTGTATGAAGCGTCAGTGCCAACTCTGAAATGTACTGTACTAAATGAGCTTCCGATATATTCACTTAGGCTCCCCAGTAGGCGTTACGGACTTGAGACACATTGAAAATTCCTTGAAGTATATGATCCTTTTAGATTGCTTTCTACTCTGGCACATCTAGTGATTTGACATGGTCTTATTAATCGCCATATCATATGGGCGTCGTCATCATTCATTACTCAGTCTACTATCTTGTCTGGCTCTATTCTCGAAGCACGCAATGCTCGATTGGGCATGACCACAGCCATCTTCGATATCCTTCAGCAGTAGCGAGTGACATTCAGAACTCTCCAGGGTCTGCCCATTTGTACTCGCTCGTAATCCTGCGTATCAAAAAGGCAACTCCCCCATCATATCCCTGACCCACTCATGCATCACCACATCCTTAATACTCACCCTCTTTTCCACATCTCTATCCAGCATAATCCGAGCCAAATCAATGCTCTCATCACTCAGCACATACGGCACGCGCAGCTCATGCTCCATAATCTCGTCGATGCTGTAGAATGGATTCTCCTTGTACAGGATCGTGTAGAGTAGAATGCCAAGGGCCCAAATATCTTGAGCTGGGCCGCGGTAGGGTTGGCCGGCGAGGACTTCGGGTGCTGCGTAATCTATAGTAAAAGTGATAAAATTAGTGTTGGTTCGTTATGTTGTCTTGCCAAGTAGGAGATGTGAAAGATAGTACACGTACCAATCGTGCCCACAAAAACGTCAAATGGGCCGTTCTTGATATAATTCGCACTTCCAAAGTCAATCACCTTGACTCTGCCTTCGCCATCCAGGATCACGTTTTCGTCCTTGATATCTCTATGCACAACCTTGCATTTCGTATGCAAAAACTCTATCGCACTGGCCACTTGCACGAATATGCGCTTGCACTCGTCCTCGCTCATGTTAACTTTAAGCTCAATATAATCGAACAGATCCATGCCACCCCCAAGACCGTGCGGTATCATTTCGATGTAGTAGTTTGTGGAGTCCTCGAAGAAATCCGACATTTCAACGATATTCGGATGGCGATAGTTGTCACGGCGGAGGTAGTCTAGAACGTGGATCTCTAGTGGCACAGTACCGAGTCTGCGGTCTCGTGTCCAGGTGTCCACGAGGATGCGAGCTTTGGTGACGTATTTGATGACGACGGGAGAATATGTGATGCGTTCCTCACCATCATCGGGAATGCCATCACGGGATTTCTGGCGTGCAAGCTTGACTTGGCCGTATGCACCTGCACCCATATCTTCTAGGATGTTGAAGTCGGAGATCAGCTTCTTAAAGGGTGTACCGCCAGGAGTTACTGGCGTAATCGGAGTACCAATGGAATCCAGAGTCTTGACGGACGATGCGGTGTTGGGTCGAGGAGTCTCACAAATCTCTTCCTCTGACTCACTCTCTTCCACATGACGCTGAACGACAGTAGCGTTTGGCTTAGGCTGTTCTGGAGGACTTGGTGGTCGAGAGATGGAAGGAGCAAAGACGCCGCTGCCATGATTTACAGCATGATTGACACGAGAGTATGTTACCCAAAGCGCATAGACCAGATTCTTAGGTTTGTAGTGGTAGAAGTCAGGACGAGTAGCAACCTCTTCTGAGATGCTGTCGTCCAAGCTCCGACCTAAGGCATCGTTCTTTATCACTCTCAATTGAATATCAATCATGATTTGAGAGCCATCACGATGGATAGCAGGGAGACCACTCGGACGTAAGAATAGGGCAGCAGCATCTGGTTTGCCTTCACGAATGGCTAGGTTAGCGCGAGCGCGTCGGAGATTCTGCTCTGGGACTACTAGTCCCTCAACGATGTGAATATTGTCTTCCTCAATCAGTACATCGAGCATTTTATCGAAATCCGGGATGATCTCAGTCACAGGCAGACCATTTGGCACACGGCCAAACAGAGCTTCGGATATTGGTCCATTCGAGCCTGTAATCCTCAGAGTCGAAGCTGAGACGACCATCATACCAGCAATATGTGGGAAACTCGAAACCCTGAACGTTGCTTCTCCAGAGAGTAGATCAATTGTGATAGGGACGTTGATGTTATTGCTAGTCCGTGCTGTGTATCTGCGTAGCTCAGCAATCTTATTGAAATCCAGTGCTCCAGTGTTTGTGTGTGCTTTTCGTGGTATGCCTGGTATCAAACGTTCGATATCCATGCCTCGCCGGACCCTCTCCATGCTCCAGATTGCTTCTGTTTGTCCAACACATTTGGTGATGCACCCGATCTCATCAATACTAACATAGGCGACGTCTTCTGCAACTTCTTCCATTACCCAGATTAGTGCACCCTGCTTCTCTTGCACCCACAGCGCAACTGAGCTAAAGGCTTCATTTCGTTTCTTGATCGATATAACGTCGCCACATATTACCACACCTCTAGGCTTGATTACTGCCTTGGCTTCAACCTCTTGTGGCTCCGGTTCAGGTGTCGTATCTCTATTGACTTTCAATGGTTGGTCTGATTGTGTTCTTCGCCATCGTGCGGTTTCTCGTGACGGTGGTTTGCTGAGCAGTTTGGCGGTTCGTCCACTGCCCAACGGTGAGTTGTTTGCAGCTTGGGAAGCTGGTTTCGGTGATGCAGGATCAGCTAATGGTTCTCGTGCTGCCAGGAGCTTCTTTTCCAACCACTTTCTTTTGTCTTCCCGGACAACATCCAGAATACCTATATTATGCAGCTCAGCCTTCGATATGCCGAAGCTGAGACATGCTAAATCGTTAGCAGCATTGATGGTCCAAGGCGTGTTAGCAGAAGTGGTGAAAATTGCCTGTGTGCTTGGTGCAGCCCTGCCATGTGCATGGGAGTGAGTAGCAAAGGTAGGAAACGCGCCGTTCAAAGGTGGTGAGAGAGTAGCGCTTGCTGCAGCAGATGATGACATGGAGTTTGCTTCTTTCAAAAGGTATGGTTGCTCAAGTGCTTGCACAAGTCTGTTTTTCAGTGATTGAGAATCCACATCTGTCAATGTCCTCTTCAACGCTGCTCTTTTCGTCGCTTTTGGTGGATCGTGATGGTGTACTTTTTGAATTGAGTCTTTTCGAAGCGAGGGTTCTTGCAAAACAACTGTTGGTACTCTCGATAATTCTTCTTTCACTTTCTCATCTTGTGACTCCTCATCGTCAATCCCGTCGGGTTGTTCGATGATAGTTGGACTTTGTACAAAATCTTTCTCGAAAACATTCTCTGTTGTACTTGCAGGACCTGTCATTGGTCCGATGCTCAGGCCCAATCCTGTGGGTCGTTGGTGCTGTTGTGGTGTTTCTGCAAGTCCAGCCCTTCCTAGAAGCTCAACTATACTTTGCATTTCCAAATCTCCATTAATTCTTGCTTGGGCGTTGGCCAGGCCGTAGCCTCCTCCTGCCATGAAACCTCCTATCATGTGGTTCTGCATAAAGTCCATGGATCTCTTTATCATGTTCTGGCGTGACTGTGCAAACTCATCTGTCTTTTGCGAGAAAGAGAACGAATGCAGTGATTCTGCAGAAAATCTTGTGACATATTCTCCAGGTGTAATCCCTGGTGAGTCGGGTCCTGTATCTTCTGGTATTGATTGTGCCCGGGCGAGGTTTATTGTCATCGTCCCCTGCCGAGAATGTACTCTGGAACCAGGACCACGAGAAGTGATGCGTCTCGCTGGCTGGGGACGTATGCGATAGAGGCCTGACGGTATTGAGTTCTCATGCTCTTGCAAACTTGGTATACGACTATCATGCCCATGGTCAGTGACATGCTGGCTCGTGGCATGGGTGTTCTAATCTACCTTCCGGATTGCGCCTCGTCAATGTTTTCCAGACCGTTGATGCTCTTTCGTCGGGGAGAATGGGACAAGGAGGTCTGCCGGTTGTAGGCAGAGAGGTCAAGCGCACTTCTTGTCTTGACGACGTTGCCGAATGTCGTCGAAGGTGTCTGCGAGCGGCGCCCGCTACTAGCGGAGAATGCCTCGGGATGTTCTAGTCATCAGGATGTGAGTAAGTGCCAATGCGCTCAGAGAACAATCATAAGAGTGGACGTAAGGATTTGACAGCAGTCAGCTGGTCTTGGTGATTTCAAGGATGCCAGCATGGTGAACACCAGACAGCAAATCTCTACAAGCAGGAGCACTGTCTGCTGATGGGCGTGACTGCTGTGCTAGCCACCAAGCCATGCTGACAACAAAGAGCAGTCCAGCAGACTTTCACGTGCTGTACCTGGAAAAGGCAGTCGCGAAGGAGGTGACATACCTTCATCCTGTGACGAAGACATCTGGTCTTCCTAGTACACAGACACCGCTGTGCTACGACCGTCGACGTCGACTTTTGTGCTCTCCGAGCAATGTAGTCCTTCAGTAACGACAGAGAGAGAAATCTAGATCGGCTTCGAGTCAACGGCCGGGGTAGGGGTGTTAGTCACCGCCTGTACGGCTAAACATAAACGGAAACGCAATAATGAGACGCTGGGTAGACTATGAAAGATAGGCGTGCTAAGAACGGAGAAGGAGCTGCGCAAGTCGAGGTACGGTAAAGCGATTGTGGTCATCAACAACAATGGTTGACCATAGTCTATTTGAGCCCCCGATGCTTATATTCGGCTGTGTCACCAATGACCTACAGGGCTGTCACTGCAAGATACGGCCTGATAATGTACTTGGGTACTACGAGGTATCTTTGACTCCAACAGGCGCAAATGAGAGCTCAGTGATTGTGGAATCATAGTCAATTACCCAGACTACCCCTCATGAGCCTCCTCGGTGTGATGCCGCGAGGACTAACTAACAATTGTGGAACCGCAAAAGAGGCTTTTTGCTCTTACCTTCCTGTCATGGCAGCTGACGATAAGTAGCCAAGATCGTGAGTCGACTGAAGTCATACAGGACCATTGAGAGCACATAAACCCTTGTGTAATAATCGTGTCTGGAGGAAGACGTCTATACTGTTTGTGATTGCAAAGAAAGATAAGTCACAAAGGCATTGTATCACGTTCGCAGGACAAAAAACATGACAGACACATCAGTCCACCTCCTCCCTCCTTCTCAATATCCTCGCCTCATTTCCCTCCTCCTGCCTCACCTTGCCTCGTCAATCATCCTCATCCGTCATCTTCAATGGCAGCACCAATCGCCCACTGCCAGTATCTTCACCACCTTTCCTATTACCGAGACCTCCGACACTTCAGACACAACTCTACCACGTACCTTTGCCATAGCTCGTTTCGACCGCTCAGCATTTCGCGGCACGGGCTTATACATCCAGTCCTCTCTTGAGCTCACAACACTTGCTCCCTTCACGCCCACAGAAGAAGCAGCCGCAACAAGCACTCTCCTCGATCTGTGTGCCCGTCTCCACCAAATCGACAAACCGTCAAGCTCATCCGCCACCGATATAATGTTCATAGGCCACCTCCACACGACAACGGCCCATCTTCTTCTACAGCACAATCTCATTAGCGCACTTACCAGTTCGAACCCCTCCGACAGTCCTGGCCCATACAACAAATTCATTATCCGCTACACCCACACCTCCAGCCTGCCTTCCCTACCAGCCGGACTAGGGTACACGACCATCACGCCGACAGACTATGCACTAGTTATGCGGGAGAACAAACTCATCCGCAGCGTAAAGACATTCGAAAACACGCCTACAGCAGCTATACGTCTTACCGATGCTACCACCTTTCTACAACGCCCACAAGCTAGTAATAGTACCCCCAACACTACCAACGAAATAAAGTCCTACGAAAACCAAATAGTCGCCTGGGCAATCATCACAAGCTACGGCAGCATACGAACACTCCACGTACAACCAGCCTTTCGCGGTCTCGCTCTAGCACGTAAAGTGGTGCTGAAACTGCTGGAAGACAGTTGGCCAGATGAATTCACACAGGATACTGGAAAAGCAGAAGATACCAACGTAGTAGTATTTTCCACTGATATCGATCCCGAGAACCAGGCGAGTATACGCACGTTTGCACCTGTTGGCGAGCTGTTGCAGGTGAATCCGTGCTATTGGGTTGAGGTTGATCTAGCGGCTGCGGAAAAGGCATTGAAGATGTTTTGAGCAGCGATGGTGCAGGGTCTACATATCGGCACCAATCTAAGTACGGGTATGATACTGACAAAGTCAGAGTACTTGCAGCAGCAGGTTGAACTTGTCAGAAAAACCCCTGCTTACCCTCCATCACTCTGTGCAGACTTTCCGTGTAACCATCTTTATCCTTCTCGCTGAAACTTATAAGACTATCCTGGAATCCAGTATGAAGAGGAGAGGACTTATCTATACACCTTAAAGCTAACACAAGATTGGTTCCCGTCATGAAGCAGCATAGACTGATCACAAAGGAAGCTCAACCAAGAAAACCCTTGTATTCATTTGCTACAAATTGAGTCCATCTGAAGCACATGGTCCCGTCTTTCAATTTCGTTAGGAGGACGGGGATCCATAGTCTGTCTGGGATGGAGTAACATTGACAGCTTATTAAAGCATACCGAGAAATTGCAAAACGATGAGACTTAGAAGGAACTGATCATTTGATAGCGAGAACAACCGAGCTGTTTACTGTTACTTCTTCTTCAGTATTTGATGCCTGTCTGTCTGTATGTATGTATGCTCTCACATCTAGCACCCTTGGAAACCGAGATCAACTTCCTTCACGACCTTCAGAGTTTGAGCATGAGAACCGACGTTTCTTAGCGAGCGGGCGTTGATACTGTACTCTTCAACTACTACACAAAGCTCAGGTAAAGGGTCTCAAAATGAACTGGCTGCACGACGGTCGGATTAAGTTTTGATTATCAACTCATCAAGCTCCTTCATGCTTACGCTTGATATTCACATCCTAGGATTGATCGTATTACTGAGATCCACATCCGCTTGTTGTGAAACTTTTACAAGTCATAATCTTCTCCAGCACTCTCCACAACTTTTTTCCCATTTGAGTTATCGATTTTGGATTTCCGCATAATTTCGTCTGGGATGTTGAGGGTGCGACCAAACAGCGGGTTGTTGCCCTTTGATCTCTGTTTGGTTCGGTTGCTGGGCTGTCTACAACTAGTCAGAGGCGAGCACAGCGTGAATCTTGTGTTTGTATATTCCAAATGAGAGACTGTCCTGCCCACCATGGACAGGTGGGAGAAAGTGGGAAAGTGAGCAAGCTGATGAGCTGTTGGGAGCGATCCTCTCGTATGTTGTTGGAGAGGATAGTCGATCGGTTTTTCGTTAACCTTGGTATACCTACATGCACAGGCACTTCGTTCAGTACTGCGGGAAATATCCAAGAAATGGGGAAAGATTGATGAATCCTCTGCCTGCACTCGCAAGGGTAACTTCAGAATGACTGGTGACTTGGTGAATGCGCTTAGGATTGTTGTCTCAAAGCGCATGGAATAGGGTGCACTTCGACTCGTTTATTTTTATTTTTGATTTTGAAAGCGATATTGTTGGAATACATTCGATCTTTTCACAATCCATCTCTCACTCCACTTCCACTTCCACTTCCGTCTCGACCAGTGGTCGTCGCTGCACCATCGTTACCTTCTTCCTCGCCATCTAATAGATTCCTCCTCTCTTCACTTGTCAACGCCACCCGTTGCGCCCGAGCTAGCTCGGTTAATTTGACCAACTCTTCTAACATGGTGTCCCGCGTTGTTTTTGCCAAGTGATCCACGTCGTTCGTCGTTAAGCCAATTGTCGATATTGGGGGTAGTACTAAAATCAATGGCACATCAGAACACTTCTAATCCTCCACCTCATGCACACCTCCATCTCAGAACAAAAAAAAACCAATCCTGCCATGTTCCACCTGCATCTCACCCCCTCACTCCACACCAAACACACACCAACGGAAACACAACTGTTGCAATGCTAAAAACATACCTTTCACAGGCACCCTGCCCCCATTAAAAATCCTCGCCTTTAAATTCAACACATTCGAATAATTCGCAACCACCACCGGCACAATCGGCACCTGCGCCTGCACCGCAAGATGAAACGCGCCCTTTTTAAACGGCAGCAGTTCCGCTTTCGTGCTGTAGGAGCGTGTGCCTTCGACGAAGATGAAGGTGGATTGGCGTTCTGTTTGCATGTGTTTTGCGGCGCTGTCGAAGGTTGAGCGGGCGCTGGAGGGGTTGGAGCGGTCGATGAAGATGGTTTTGCTGAGGGCCACTGTGCCGGGGGGTTAGAAGAGGAGGGTGTGATGGGGAAAGGTCAGTGGGGTGGGTGGTTTCAGAGCGACGTAACGTACTGAACCAGCCTAGAATGGGCACGTAGCGGAGGCTCTTTTTCGAGGTGACGGAGCAGTATGGTGGGAATACCGCACCGAGCATGAGCACATCGAGTTCCCTGCAACAAGAAATATCCTCGCAAATCAGCCTGCTATTCCCTGAGGAAGGATCCCCAAAAAGCATCTTGTCTCATGCCAGCTCCTCCCCCCATCTCCTCTTACACTTTTTTCTCACACATACGTCTGATGATTCCCAATAAAAATCGCCGGTCTCGTCCTCAAATGCTCCTCGCCCTGCACCACAAACTCCACTCCCGTCGTCAACCACATTGTCCATTTAAACGCCCTCGCTACCGTGTATTGGCTGAGTCCACCATATCCGACGATTCGCAGGGCAAGCGATGCCACGACGCCATAGGCGGCGCAGAAGATCAGGCAGCCGAAGGAGAGAGCGGCGCGAGAGTAGAAGGAGAATCTGTGGGATTTGGAAGCGTTATGGGTGAGCATGATCCAGGCGATGAGGAGGAGGGGGAGGGAGGTGAGGAGGGTGATGGGCATCGTACAGGGACATGGGATTTGGAGAGGTGGAGAGCTGGCTGGCGAGGGGTGGAGGAGGGTTGTTTATAAAAGTATGGAGTTTCAGGTTTCATTCGAAAGCTGAAACTTGAAAGGTCATTGGTCATTGGGAGGTGGAATTTTAACCGAAATAAGTCCGGTAATGGTATCATTTATTACTACAAAGGATGCTGTTCGTTGCCGGTCGACTTAGCAGCCTTCAACAGTGTGATAAGGAAAATCGCCATGCTAATGCGGACGTGCGCGTGCGTCCTGATGACACCATACAATGCCTTTCCTAAGGCTTAGTGCTCGAAAATGCCCATGTCACACCTCCTATGCATGTTTTCTATTCATCCGATTCATCACTAAGTTCTTCATCGTAATCATCGTTGAGTGCTTGCATTGCTTCCTTTATAGTCTGAGAGGCCTGTGAGGTGTCAGTAATCAAGCACAAACGTAGCGGCCATTCTTGAGCTTACCTTGGGATCCAGGTTCATAGCAATCGTGTAATGGCGCAATGCCTCAGACTTATTCCCAAGCTGTTTATACACTCTTCCAAGCATGAAGTGCACATTCGACTCATCAGGAGCCATGTCTCGTAGCTGCTCGAGCTCG
>Ga0160429_1000136_pt1 | contig 93382 bp, 110 predicted proteins | sample SolpanmetagenomR_FD_108199 | JGI IMG/M metagenome (GOLD analysis project Ga0160429, IMG submission 108199) | Solar panel surface microbial communities from Lawrence Berkeley National Laboratory, California, USA - R | ecosystem: Engineered > Built environment > Solar panel > Unclassified ...
GAGAGAGAGAAAGCGAGAGAGAGAAAGCGAGAGAGAGAAAGCGAGAGAGAGAAAGCGAGAGAGAGAAAGCGAGAGAGAGAAAGCGAGAGAGAGAAAGAGGAAGAGAGCAAGCTAGAAAGAAACAATGACAAGAGCATCATCTACTTCAATCTGCAAAATCGAAAATGGGTGACAATACTATACTATACTATACTATACTATACTATACTATACTATACTATACTATACTATACTATACTATACTATGCTATACTACACCCAACGCACATCTCATTCCTTCCCGTAGGCTATCCACCCCAAACATCTGTCAACATACAGTTCTCCTCCCCGAAGCCCCGTCCAGGGCCTCTTCAAAACAGCCAGAAAAAACATCACAAATACTTCTCCCCAACATTCACCTCCTTCCCACTTCCAGTAGGAGCTTCGAAAGTTGAATACTCACTAACATCATCTTCAAAGACATCGACCTTTGTGCTCTGAAACTTCCTCGCACTAACGCCGCGTTCAAACAACAGATCCAGTTCAGCGAAGGAGCGACCACGGGGTTCGGGGACGCGGAAGTAGGTGTAGATTATGCAGAGAAAGCAGATGGCTGCCCAGAAGAAACCCTGTGAATGATGTTAGTAAGATTTTATTAGTTAGTGCGTGAGTGATGTTGGGAGGGAGGGATGTGTGGTTTTCATCGTGGTGGGGACGGGAGTTGGGTGTGTAGATGAGACGGGGGATGGTAAGGGGTGGGAGGGGGGAAGTAATGAGACTGCGTGGTAGAATAACGCCTAAGGAGGTGGAAGGAAGTGGTGGGTAGGAGGGTGCAACAAGAAGATGGAACATACAGCATAATTTCCCCAATTCCACGCCGTAGGATTAAGCATGTACGGCGTCAAGACGCTACAGACGATGCCTACGATATTGTAGAGATTGCGCCCGAGCACGACTGTTTTGATTTGAAGACGACGGGTGGACATTTCGGCGACGAGCGAGTAGCAGACTGTGCCTACTGTGAGTTGGTACTAAACAGATCACAAGATTAGCAATGACTGCTTGAATGATAGGAAGACAAATCAAAGGAATTTTTCGTATACGCACAATCATAGCCCAACAGATCATAATCGCTCCAGTTGCCAACGCGCCGGTTTCTCTATGTGCTTTTGGCACTAGACCTAGGAATCCTAAAAAAAAATCATATGTTTAGCATGGACGTCGTAACCGAGAACCAACTGCCTGACTCACCCATAACAAAAAGCATCGAACACAACCCACAAAGCCCATACAAATACAGCGTCCGCCTGCCCACCCCCCAACTCATCAAAAACCACGCGCCAAACACGCCCGCCATATTAATCCCATACTGTCCCAGGGCGAAATCATAACTCTTGCTCGTGGGTACGCCCGCCTGCTGCAAAAAATACGTCGAATACCCACTGAACGAGTTTCCAGCCAGGTTCTGAATCGCCCAAACCATGCAGACGATTTCGGTGCGGCGCAGGTCGGAGCCGCGGAAACAGTCGAGGTAGCTGGAGCCTTTTGTGATTTTTTCTTCGAGCATCGTCGTGTGTTGCATCATGGCGACGGTTTCGTCGACGTTGAAGGAGGTTTCGCGGTTTAGGGAGGTGAGGCGGAGCATGCTGCGTTTGGCGGCGTTGATGCGGCCTTTGCGGACGAGCCACCATGGTGCTGGATGGAATGTTAGTATGATACGGTGGGAGATGGGATTGTTGTGTTTTGGAATCTTGATCTTAATGTTGGATGCTTACATTCTGGAGCAAGCGCGATGCTGATGAGGAGGGGGACTGGCCACATCCATTGCAATGCGTACGGGATGCGGTAGGCCCATTCATCGTGACGGTTAAGCATAGATTTGATGACGCCAATACCAATGGTTTGACCAAGACCCCAGCAGAAGTTTACATATGTAGTTAGATATCCACGGAGTGCAACAGGACAGACCTCCTAGATCAATGTCAGCATTTCGATCTAATTCGGTTGTCCATTCATATAACCAACAGCCGCATAAGAAATCGTCAGTGTCTGAAAAACGCCCTACATCACGTTAGCTCACTCACAACCATGTAAACCATTTAGACAAACCCAAGGTATCCCACACAACACCTCCGCAACCTGCAAATCCACCACACTCTGCGCCGTAAAGAAAATCGCCGTAAACCCAATAATACAGGTCAAGCACGCCATACACGTATACCTATACCCAAACCTCTCGCTCACATATCCATTCAAAAACAATCCCAGAATCTCGCCCACATTCGCGCCATTGCTCAAGCCAGCCTGCCACGCCGCGCTAATCTGATAGCTGCCGTCGGGCTGCCGCGTGCCGTACTTTTCGTTGAATTGTGGGAAGCCGTAGAAGTTGGAGAGTAGACAGACGTCGTAGCCTTCCATGACGATTAGAGTGGAGATGAGGACGGACCAGCCGACTGCTTTTGGGTAGAGCTTGATGCCTTGCCAGAGCGACATGTTGCGTTCTTTTTCAGTGGCGAGGCGCGCATTGTGGGTGAGGTTGCGGTTGGAGGTGGTTTCTTCGAGGTGGTCGGAGGCAGGGAAGTGCAGGGGTGCGGTGGTGTTGTTGGCGGTTTTAGAGGATATGGAGGCCATTACGGAGATGGGAAAGGAGAGAGAAGGGACAATATGCGTGGCGCAACCAGGTATGGATGTTGGCTCGTATGGTCTGTACAATACAAGTGGTGGAAGTTGTTGGCTACGGCGACGACAACGACGACGAGCTACGAGTAGCAGGAACTATACGCCTTCACGTAAGGTCGATGACACGAAGCGTTGTTTGAACGAGTATGGTATGACAGCGTGAGGACAGTGGCAAAGAAGTCATGACAGCGACCAGCGCAAAGGTCACGATGTTATAGTTCACGGTACAGGAACAACAGAGCAAGCGAGGTGGAGTTCGGTCAGAAGACCACCTGCATGAAAGCTGGAGAAGAAAGAGGGGTAACAAAAAGCATGCTTGTCTCCAAGACATGGAAAGGCGATAGGATTGGTCCTACAAACTATACAGCCAAGAAAACGACGCTGGTTCGTCTTATGACTGCTTGTTTCAGCTTGGTCACGATGCTTGTTATGTTGCCTGCTTACTGATGTTGCTGTCCGATTCGTCAATTGCTCGCTTCAACATTTATCCTATCCGAAAACTAAGAAGGACGTACGGAGTTTCTGGGAAAAGGCGTAGTGGTTACGATCAAGGTACCTCCATCATCAGCACTAATGGAGACTCTGATCTTAGCTCTACGAACATATCCTGCTCTGCCAAGTTCTATAGTGAATGGCATTCTCACTAGCAAAGAGACAAATAGTATTTTCCTCAGAACTGATGGAAGGTGTATCACACTCAGAAACAATAACAAGCCCAATCTTACATACTTGGGCATAGATTAGTATTACAGAATGGGTGACTTTGACTATTCAAAATAAGTAGTACTACCACTGATCACGCTTGTTCATGGCTTCAACCAATCTCCCTTTCAGTATCATATCATCACAACACCTCAGCATTCAAGATGCAAGACAATCAAGCCTTGCATCTTCTTCTCACTTCCCACCTTCGTACACAATACAGGGCATTGCGTTCCTTCAATCCAAATCAGGATTCGCAACAAACAATCTCCCATACCCACTCATCGTCATAGTCCTCTCATCCACACTTCCCCTCCTCTTCAAATCATCCGAGTTCGACTTGCCCAAATCATCACCCAAACTCTGTCCCTTTCCAAACCGTTGCGGCAGGTCTGCAGCACCGCCGAAGCTGTTTTCTCGATCCGTGTCGTCGCTATCTCGTTCTGGTGGTGATGCCGGACGTGTCGGTGTGCTGTAGAAACTAGACGAGGGTGATTGTGCTGAGTGTGTGTCATCCGTTGAAGAGCGGTGGAAGGTTGCTGGTGGTGCTGGTGCTGGTGCTGAGTATTGTTGTTGTGGTTGTTGTTGTGCAGGCGGCGTCCGATCACCATACGTGCTCATTCGACTTCCACTTCCCAAACTACTTCTTGCACTTTCCGTCCTCCTATGCCACCTTCCTTGCCCGCTCATCGTTCCTAATCGTCTTTCCTCATCACTACCCCTTTCCTCCTCGTCATCGTCGACTTCATTCGCACTCAACCGCATTGGTACACCACTGGCCGGATGCAATCCAGGTGCGTATTGCGATGGTTTCATACCGCCGTGATGACCTCGCATCTTGGAGCGGACACCGCCGAGTGTGCCGGTGCGGTTGGAAGCGGAGGTATGATGGTGGGAAGAGGAAGAGGAAGAAACTTCCATTGCTGCGCGTTGCTTTGCTGCTCGCTGGGCGGCTAGTAGGCGGGGATCTTCTTGCTACAGAGAGGTTAAAATGTGTGCTTGAAGTCGAGTTTGAAATCTTGACATACCTGAGCACGATCACACCAGACAGTGGCTTTCTGCTTCCTCATCAACGCAACGTACGAGTTCGGACTACTACCCGACCGACTCGACGTCGATCTCTGCAGCTGACTGGAAGATGTGGAATTCGCTCTTGCTGGGCCATTGCCAGTAGATGATGTAGATGTAGTAGCATTGCTTAGTGTTCGTCTTGCTGTAGGGTTATATTGGTTCATGTATGCTTGGTGGGAGATGGGATTGGTATTCGTTGGTCGAGAGTATGGCTGTTGGGACATGATTGTGGCAGTACGTCCAGCGTGCTGAGGATTCGGATCAATGGAAACGAGAGGAGATTGTGAGCGTGGTGGGAGGTGGACTGCTGCTCCTGGTGGTAGGGCTTTTCGATGGGGATGGTATGCACCTCCTGCTTGTTGATAGCTGTCGACCATTGACATTTGGAAGAGAATGTATTGTGTTGAGGACGGGGAAGAGAGAGCGCTGGTGATGAGTGCAGCTTCTTCTTGTTGAATAGCTTTCTGCGTGACAAGAGGCTTGGCAGAGGTCGTTTTCAGTCTTAGATTCGTCGGTATGCAGATCACCGCGTTATGTAGTTTGTTGTTGAAGGTTGCACAGAAGGCTGCTATTGGCAATCGGATGTAGCTTCGTTGAACCTTGCTGTGTTGTCTTTTTTCCCTTTTGTTGTAGTAAACGGAAGTGACGGGATCGGATTGAAAGATCGAGATCGCAAACGATGATAGCACGTACGTGGATGAGCGATAAGGGATGATAGCGCGAAAAAGTAAGCCTCTCTTTATACAGAAACAGAAGAACGAGAAGCAAATGAGTACTAAGAGATTAAAAGCGTATGTCGAAGAATATACAAGTGAGGGAATGGCTTCCAATTATTCTATTGTATACCTCTTGGCCATTGATATCCTTCAACGCAAGGACCAATTCCAACCAAAAGCCCAAGCCACCTCGCTCACAATCTCAAACACTAGCGCCCGTTTAAACCTTGCCATTTTCCTTGAATGGAAAGTCAGCTTCGGATGCCTTTCCGTCTACTACTTTCCAACTATGAAATATACATCTATACATCTGCCTTTATGATACCTTTCTCTATCCATGCGTTTCAAGCGGAGCTGAAGAGGGAAACGACAGAGCCACAACAACTATATACTGAAGAAGACCTAGAGAGATTCCCGCCTGATTTCATCCTCGCTCTCACATCCTTGGAGGTTGCTTCCATGCCAACTTGAATACAAACGCGGCTAGCTTGGATAACATCCCGCATCGTGCATTCGAATCGATCCAAGGCAAGCCTATAGCATGTGCTCTATTTTGCATGATGTGATTGCTTGAACTCCAAAAGCACGAGTAGTATGCCACTGGTCTATGCCGTCTAGACGCAGCTTTCAAACGTACAAGTACCTCGAGTTGACGAATCAAAGAGGTCGTATATAAGTTGCTTCGATCCTTTAAGCTTCTACTCTTATCTGTGCATCTTCACTCAGCTGTAACCCTACTTCGCTCTCTTCCGTATCGTCGCATTATTATATATATCTTTAAAGCTTGTCCTGTCACCAAAACAGACATGCCAATAAAAAGGGGATATCAAGCAAGCCAAGTTTGCTATTTTTAAGCATAAGCGTAGTAGGTACTGATTTTCGATTACTTTTCTAGTATGTCATTCGAACGGTTCGAACAGTACTCTTCAAACAATCAGTTTCACATAGTCATATCATGTAACGAATGGCATTTGCATTATCTCTTTTTATATACATTCAACATCGTCAGAGTTTCATCATGTCTTCAACTGAGGTCCTCCCCCTCTCCATACCAAGCATTCCTTCAATGCAACACCGTCAGACTAGAAAGCTTCCAACTTTCAAGGTCCGACTTGGATAGGCCAAGGCCAAGTGGTGCTGTTGGGAGCCCTGAGGACATCGTTGATGTTGACAACCGTAGCCGAAAAAGGAATGTGCTCGTTACGTAGGCGTCCGTTGTAGGTGTCACCTCCGTAGATGACTAAGTGGTCGGGGTAGTGAGTCAAGAGCTGGATACCGCGAGAGTAAACAGATCCAGCGGGTGTCGCATGTTCTTCCCAACGAGCAGCGTCCCCACCATATCTGTTTGTGAAGACCTGCTTCGCATCGGCGTCTGAGACGACAATGGTCCCGAGGGGTCCGCCGACAGGAGTCCAGATGACATCGGGCGAGGCGTTGGGTGCAGTGGTTCCGTTGACGACGAGGAGTGTGTCGGGGAAGTTGGCGAAGGTGAGGGGAGTGTCTGCGATGACATAGTGGACGGGATACATCTGGCCATAGGAAGAAGAGTTGCCAATAGGAGTCTATAATACGATTAGTTTGATACTAACATAGATTCATTCGTGGCGGAGAGAATTTACCTCGTGGACGAGGATCCACTTGTCAATTGGCTCAATGTAGGCGATGTTGGTCATACCAGGGCGAGCCTCGTATGGCTCGAGAGCGACGTCGTTGATGACAGGTCCCCAGTTACGAAGGTCTGTTGATTCTTGGTGCGAAAGCTTTGTCCGTGTAGAGGATCACGTTGGTCGAAGTAGTAGGCGGCAAGAACACCCTTGTACTGCAAGAGTCTGGGCTCCCAGATTGGGTGTGCTCCGTTTGTAGTATTGGGTGCAGTGCCCATGGCGATGTGAGAGACGAACTCCCAGTTCCTTCCACGGTCAGTGGAGGCCTGTCAAAGGCGTTAGTATGGCCATTGAACTTCGTTTAATCATCGTTAAACAGAACATACGTAGAGGTCGATTCTGGTGCCATTGGCACTCCACGAGTTACCAGTACCGAGAACAGTACCTGCTGGGAATCCACCCATAGGAGTTGACAAGACCTCAAGAGCAGGTTGAGCAGCCATACCCCATCCATTGACTTGATCAGTGAAGTTGGAAATGTACTCCCAGCTAGCACCACTGTCTCTGCTCTCGAAGACGGGGAAGTATCCAGGATTGTGTCCAGAGACTGCAGACATGGCAATGAGAGTGCCATCAGCATATTGAGCACCACGGGGATAAGTGCTAGAGACGCTGCCAGTGGTGTTGAGGATGGTTCTGTTGGCGAAGAAACCACTGTCTAGTGCAACCCATCCAGGTGCTACTGAGGGTGCAGGAGAGGGACGACCCCATCCCCAAGGACCATTTCCACCAGGACCCCATCCGCCGCCGCTGTGGCTTGGAGGTCCCCAACCTTTGATTGGTCCAGGTCCCCATGAAGGAGCAGCCTCAGTGAGTTGGGCGAGTAGTGCGGTAGCGAGATAAGGCACAACATAGTAGCGATTGTATGAGTATGAGTGAATGAAATGGAAGACGCCCTTGGTCTGTCTGTCGGTGTAGGATGCGATGGCTCTTGACCTTTATATGCTGCGAAGCGTAACACCTTGGTTCCAAGAGGAAGACGTGCTACAATTCAGCCTAATGAATTGCCCGAAAGATGGGCTCATTTGATGTCGGTGGCCACACGACCAGTGCGGGGGTCTGGAGCAGCGTCTTGCAGGCATGATACAGACCGGACCAATTGGGTATTCTCGCTGCGAGAAAGAGAAACAATAAAGGCGGGGATCATGGGTGAGCTGCATAGTAGTGCATAGTGCCTGAGTGACAGACATGGGGACTTACCTCATCGAGAGTCTAGGCATGAGGGATTATAGAGGAGCCAAGACAAATACAAATAAGCCTGAAATCCATCCTGAGGCCAATTTTTCCTCTAAGCGCGACCTCCTTCCTGATGCACGTTATTTGTAGGTCATGAGACAGCAAAGGCACACAAGATCCGCACTCGCTAGGCATCATGAAGCTTTTAGTTTGCCTGGTAAAACGACAAGCACATCTTGGTATACACACTATTGAGTGGGTTGTGTGGGGATGACAGCAAAGCGTCCTCGTGAGTGAGTGAGTGAGAAAGCCGTAACTGAGCGCAGTGCTTTTAGGCAGAGACTGCAGAATACAACAGAGTGTGATGCGAAGGAAAAGGAAAGAGCAAAGGAAACGAAGGGAAGTGTCCCCAACGGAAGGAGCCTCCGCTGTCTTGGCATTTCTCGACTAATTCGAGGTCCATTCTGATATCCTTTTGTATTACAGGTTTCTTTCGTACTCCTAGTAGCCTGAGGTCTGCTGATGACATTGAAAATCAGATCTCCTAAGTCTCGTCCAGGTCTGAGTATCAATCCGGTTCCTCTCGTATTAATTAGCCTTAGCCGCAGCAAGAGTATGGGAAACCATTAGGCGATAGTAGTTCGGTAACCTTGGGCGAGGTCAGAAGCCGTGCATGAACGTTTGAATGGTCAAAAACCACGAGTAGCAGGCTGTTGGGGTTCAAGTAGTCGTTCAAGTTGCGAGCTGCGTCGAGCAGTATCCGGAAACGAAGTATCTCTTTGCCTTTCCCAATGCTTAACCCACCAACATGTCCAAAAACCCTTTCTTACTCATCTCATTCACCCTCTCCGTCCTCCCATCCGCACCCACAATATGCGTCTCCCCATCGACCCTTTCCACACCTCTCTTCGCCTCCTCTCCTTTCACCTGCGCAGCTCTAACCGCATTAAACAGCTTCACCACACCTCTCTGCGCCATCTTCCTCAGTCTCCTCTCCTGCTCCGCAATCTCACCCGTACTGACGACCGTACTCTCCAGCCCAAGCACATCTCTCACCCGACCCTTCTCCATCGCATTCTGCTTGTCAGTGCGTAGCTTCCGCCGTGCTTTGGCTTCGAGCTTTGACTCTGCTAGGTCAGCGGAGGCATCTGTGGCTGCTTTGCTGCGAGAGAGGACGGGGTCGGCGCGTTTGGTGGTGGTGAGTTTGGAGTCAAGGATCTTGGTTATTGATGTTGCGAAGCGTGCGGGGTCGTTGCGTTTGCGGCGTTGATTTGAGGTTGTGGAAGTGGTGTCGGAGAGGGAATCGTCAGGGTCGGAATCTTCTTCTGCTTCTGAGGAGGCTTCGTCGTTGGAGGATGCTTCGTCGAGATTTGGTTCATCGTTTTCGAGGTCGATTTCGCCCTCGTCTTCGAGTTCGAGCCCTTCGTTTTCTATGTCACCCTCGTCATTGTTATCGTCTTCGCTATCTTCCTCTTCCTCTTCCTCGTCCTTATTTATAGGCGCCTCCGGTAAGATAGCAGGCTTATTTTCTTTGGGTGGTCTTGCATTGAGGGGTCCAGCATTTCCGCCGGATAGCTCTGGTTGCTGCAATGCTTTCGTCGCGCTTGTGTCCAGATTTATTTGCACATCATCCTCATCTTCAGAGCCACTGTGGTATGATCCTTGCCTAACGAATTTCTTTGGTCTTTTCCTTTTCCCACCTGCTTCTTCACGTTCGCGTTTGCGCTTTTGATTGAAGTCGCGGACGTTGCTGCTTCGTGCCATATTCAAGTAACCTCGCAAGTTGATTTAGGATTAATGGGTTCAGATAAAGAAATGAGTACCTTTCTGATGATTTGAAAGTGGTAAATAATTTCTAGACTTCCCCGCACGAGCTTCAAGATAGGGCTAGCCCACTGTACATTGTACGGTCCCGGCGACGAGATACCTTTGTGCCTGCAGTGTTTCCGTCACCACTAATACATTTCCAATAACACACATCTCCGCCAGTCTTCTTCTCGAGGCGCCTCCCACCGGCCTAGCTACCACCACATTAGCGGCAATTACAGTCCAAACCACAATCCATCAACACGTCTAATCGGCACAACTACTCCCTCCCTGACCACCACCCACCATGCTCTCTGATGTAGGTCGCCGCATCGGTGGCGCCTTGTCCGACCTCACGCGCTCCAGCACTCTCGATGAAAAAGCCTTCGATGAAATGGTCAAAGAAATTGGCAACGCGCTCATCTCTACCGACGTAAATTTCCGCCTCGTAGCTCAACTCCAAAAGTCCATTCGCAAATCAGTCAATTTCAAGGAACTACCCGCTTCCTCAAACAAGAAACGCATTATCCAAAAAGCTGTGTTCGATGAGCTTGTCGCGTTGGTAGATCCGCATGCAGAGCCTTTTAAGCCGAAGAAGGGAAAAAGCAATATAATCATGTTTGTTGGTTTGCAGGGTTCTGGTAAAACAACCACGTGTACGAAGTTGGCGAGATGGTATCAGGCGAGAGGGTTTAAGGCGTGTTTGGTGTGTGCGGATACTTTCAGAGCTGGAGCTTTTGATCAGCTGAAGCAGAATGCGACGAAAGCAAAGATTCCTTATTATGGTTCTCTCACACAGACGGATCCTGTGGTCGTAGCGCGGGAAGGCGTAGAAAAGTTCAGAAAAGAACGTTTCGAGGTTATCATTGTCGATACATCTGGACGACATAGGCAGGAAGCGGATCTATTCGATGAAATGGTACAAATACAACAAGCTGTCAAGCCTGATCAAACTATAATGGTTCTGGATGCCACCATTGGACAAGCTGCCGAGTCACAAGCACGAGCGTTCAAGGATGCAGCAGACTTTGGTGGTATTGTAATCACGAAGATGGACGGAGCGGCAAAGGGAGGTGGTGCCATATCTGCTGTCGCAATAACAAACACACCCATTGTCTTCATCGGTACAGGAGAACACATGCTCGACCTGGAACGATTCGCGCCAACAAATTTTATCAGCAAGCTACTCGGTATGGGTGATATGCAAGGACTAGTGGAGCACGTTCAAAATCTCAAGCTGGATCAAAACAAGGACACGATGAAGCACATTGCCGAAGGTGTCTTTACCGTTCGAGATCTTCGAGACCAACTTGCCAACATAATGAAACTCGGCCCTTTGTCGAAGATGGCCGGCATGATTCCTGGTTTATCTAACATGATGGGATCAGGCGAAATGAATGACGAGGAAGGGGCACAGAAGCTGAAACGCATGATTTATATTTGTGACAGCATGACGCAAAAAGAGCTTGATAGTGATGGAAAATGCTTCATTGATCAGCCGACACGAATAACACGTATAGCTAGAGGTAGTGGGACTAGTGTAAGAGAAGTCGAGGATTTGTTGACACAACATAAGACTATGGCTGGAATGGCAAAGAAAGTCAAAGGTGCAAAGGATAACATGGCAAAGGCCAAGGGTATGATGGGAGGAGGCAACAAGCAACAGCAGATGGCGGCAATGCAGCAAAGAATGGCTTCGATGGGTAGAGGCGCGGGAGGTCCGGGAGCAGGAGGTATGCCTGACATGTCGTCGTTGATGAGCATGTTTGGCGGAGGTGGTGCTGGTGGAGCAGGTGGTGGTGGAATGCCAGACATGAGTTCGTTAATGTCGATGTTTGGTGGTGGAGGTGGAGCTGGTGGTGCTCCAGGAAGGCAAGGTAGCCCTGCTGGGCGAGGGGCCAGGCGCTGATAGCCAATGTGTATTGATAAGCAGATAGCTTGAATGCATAGCATGGTGGTCGGAGGCACACATCATAAATGACCCGTAAAGGAGATCAAATCATGCCCGCGGCGACCTTCCTCATTGGTGACGCCAAACTTTAAATTCCTATGCACGATGATGCTCCTCCGGCTCTCGGCGTTCATAGCAGCGAGTTCATTCAGAATGACTCCTCCCTTTTCTTTTCTGCTCCTGCTTCTGTGTCGTGTGCTCCACTGCTGTGCTGGCATTACAAATCCTTTCAATTGAAGCCTCGTTCCTTCCTTCATCTTCAAGTGCTTCTTGAATAGTAGAAAGAAACCTATATGTGAAATGTACAGACGTGAACATTCCGAGCCCCATCTACCAATATCTTTACAAGAAACAAAATCTTTGCAGTCATGTCGAAAGCTTTGAAGGAGGAGAGGCTGCCTGTGCAACAGCTAGCTATACTTTGTACGCTAGTTGACTATTTTGAACTATCACACATCAAATGCTGATTCCAATATCAAGCCATTGCACGCTTTGCAGAGCCAGGTAAGAAAGATCGATCATCGCGTTGACTGAATTGAATCTCAGGCTTACAACAACAGTCGCGCTCACGAGCGTGTTTCCATACCTGCCTGAGATGATCGAGAGTTTCGACGTACCACCAGACGAAGTAGCGAAATGGGTTCCTCTCTCCTCCTTTACCATAATACATCATGTTTTACTGATTGTCTATATAGGCCGGCTTAACATCAGCAGCGTTTTCAGTCTCACAATGTCTGACAGCAATGTTTTGGGTACGAGCATCAGATAGATTGGGGCGAAAAGTTGTGATTATGGCGAGCTTGGCTTGTACAATGGGTACCGTGTTACTTCTCGGGTTCTCTCAGAGTCTGGCTTGGGCTATTGTTGCAAGAGCGCTGGGGGGCGCGGCTAATGGTAATGTTGGTATTATACGTACGACTGGTAGGTAACTTGTTTATAAGCGAGAGCGGATTAGGAAAGAATGCTGACAAACGTGTGCAAAGTGGCCGAACTGGTACCGCAGAAGTCAATGCAGCCGAGAGCTTTCAGTGTTATGCCTCTTGTATGTGTCTTCTGCGTCATGTGTGAATATCTGCTGACTATATACAGGTCTGGTCAATTGGCAGTGTGTTTGGTCCAATACTGGGAGGAGCTCTAGCTTCACCAGCCAAAAAGTTCCCAGATATCTTCGGAGACAGCGAGTTCTTCAAGAGATATCCTTTCGCCCTGCCTAATATAGTTGCGTCGACTTTATTCATCACTGGCATTATCACGGGAATCCTCTTCTTGAAGGTTAATAAAAGACCCTTTACTACCTACATCACCATAATAGTGCAGAATAACGTGCTAAGTACTCTATATAGGAAACAATGGCAACCAAGAAGAACGACAGAGATAACGGTCTACTAGCTGGTAAATTCCTACTAGGACTTTTCCGCCGCCAAAAAGATCGCAAGACTTCTTGGACAAAAGATATCGATCAGGCCTCGCCATTATTGAAGGCTAGCGCAGTGAAACCTCTTGCTCCACCACCAAGAGCTTCGTACCGACAGGTTTTTTCGTATCAATCGAGCATCAATCTTCTCGTCTACTTCTTACTATCAGTCCACGCAGTCGCTTTTGATCAAGTACGTCTGACGCCAGCCCGAAAAACTTGCCCTTTATTGCGCCATCTCCTCCACAAAGATATCTTCTTCTAACACTTCATCCACCAGCTCATCCCCGTCTTTCTCCACCTCCCGCACTCTCCCACCGACGCCTCCCTCTACACCGAAGGCCTCCCCATCAAGTTCGCCAACGGCTTCGGTCTAGACAGCGGCCGCATCGGCAAAATCTTCACAATCTACGGCATCACCACCATGCTCGTTCAATTCTTCATCTTCCCCCCATTGGCCCGACGCTACGGCGTTCTAACCTGCCTTCGCGTCTGCACCTTCGCCTTTCCCATCTCCTACACGCTCATGCCCTTCACTGTCTTGTTACCAACGACACTAACGCGCCAAATCGCCGCGTTTCTGGTTATGAGCATCAAAGGCTTTGCTGGCGTGTTTGCGTACCCGTGCAACACGATCCTGATGACGAATTCGGCGAGTAGTATACCGGTGCTGAATACGCTGAATGGAGTCGCGGTTAGTATTAGTGCAGTGGGAAGAGCGTTGGGACCTTGGGTTGGCGGGATGGCGTTTTCGTATGGGGTCGAGAGCGGGTGGGGGATCTTGCCGTGGTGGTTTTTGGCGGCGAGTGGGGTGGCGAATCATGTGAGTACGTGGTGGTTGGTGGAGGGCGAGGGGATCAAGAGTGAGGAGGATGATGATTCGGAGCCGAGTACGCCGTTGGTTGTTGGTGATGAAGTGGATGATGGCGTGCTGGAGGGCAAACATGCCGAGAACGAGAACCTGCTATCAGATTCCGATGTCGACTCTCTAACTCACAACCCAACGCAACAACAACAACACAAATCACCCATCTCATCCCTCAAACGCGGGCACAAGCGCAACCAAAGCAGCGTAACCGTAGCCGAGCACGGCGAAGACCCAGAACTAGCGCTAGAAATGCAGGATCTGAGTCAACAACACCAACAAATCACCGTTGGCATTAGCGAGCGGATCAACGCCGGTGTTGTCGAGCCGAAAAGTACGGAGCAGAGAAGTAGAGGCGAGAAAAGTAAAGAAGAGAAGAGAGATAGAGGAGGTGAGAAGGAGGCGGTGGCGAGTGGGAGTACAACATTAGCTGCCCCGGCTTTTAAGACGAGGTTGCGGAGTCCGGTGGGCAGGAGGGAGAGTTTAGGATAGGTTACGCTTGCGTGAAGGGAGCTAGCTGGTGTTGGTGTAGGTGATCAAGGGGGTTGGAGAGTGGTGCCAGTGTCGGGTGGACTGATGCTTTATTACGACACAATTTTCTTTCTTTTTTACTACTTTTGCATTAATGTCATAGAGTTTGATTTGAGTTTTGTTACACGGAGTTACGGGGGAAGAGCTGTGAAGTATTATATGTTATACTGTGCATCCAGTATGCTTTTCCCGGTTATTTGGTCTCACTTTTACCTTTTCTCGCCACTAAGCATCTTCACGCACCGTTCGGTTCGTCTACTTCAGCTTTGTGAGATCAAAGGGACAACCCTTGGCACTCGACTGTGTCCTCGTCTTCTCCGCCACAAGCTCCGTCACAAACTTGACCATTTGATCCTGCAACTCGACACTATTGCTCAACTCGCTTCCCTGCTCCGGCACAGCAGGCGGACAAATATACTAAATTCAACAACATTAGCCTCGCGTCTCACATACACACTCTCCTAGCATCATTTCCGCTAACATACCTCACCACTCTTCATCGTCACAGTCGCCGCAAACATCGTACTCACACACCCCTCAAACTGATCCTTCTTAAACGGCTCCAGCAGCGTACTAACACCATATCCCATAATCGGAAACGGCTCATGAATATCCTGCGTACTCTGCTTCGTGCTCACGACACCAGGATGGCTCGCGTTGACGATGATGTTGGGGTTCTTGCTCGTTACGTTGCGCGCCATCCAGCGTGCGTAGAGCAGGTCGCCGAGCTTGGAACGCCCGTATTGGGCGTTTGCGCCGAGATCTTGGTTTAGTTCGTCGAGGGAGGCGAATTTGGTGTCTTTGGGTGCGGATTGGTGGGCGTTGCTGGAGAGGAGGACGATGCGGACTGGGTTTTGAGCGGAGGAGGTGTGGGAGAGGAGGGGGAGGAGGTGGGAGCTAGAGGGGGCCGTGTTAGTGGGTGAGAGGTGAGTGTGAGGTGGAGCTTACGTTAGGGTCATGTGGCCTGTTGGACGTGTTAGAGAGGCTTGTATAGAGGGAAGGAGGATGTGGAGCACAACATACCACAGACATTCAAGGCCATGTGCGAATCGACTCCAAAATCAGACAGGGCATATGACATGATACCCTTACCAGCACTGTTCTAAAATCAGCATCGAGTACAACATCCACCTTCCCACATCATTCACACAACTCACTTATTGATTAAGATATCCAATCTATCGGTCTTCTTCTTAATCTGTTCCGCAACCTGCGCAACCTGCGGCCAATCCATCAAATCCGTCTGAATGAACTCGACTCTATCAGCCTTATCCTGTCCAAGCTCCTTAGCGAAGACGTCAACGGCACCATCCATGACTTCTTTACGGGGCGCGAGGACGAAGACCTTAGCCACATTGTGTTTCAAAAGTGTATAAGTGCACCCGAACCCGATGCCTTCTGATCCTCCTGTCACTACGGCGACCTTGCCGTCCAAATCAGGCACTTCGTCCAGCGTGAACTGGTGAGTTGAGAGAGCTTGAGCGGGACCACCTAGGTTCTCGCCAATGGTGTTGCGGATGGACTCTACGATGCCGGCCATCTTGGATGAAGATTGGAGGTGTCTTTTTTGTGGTTGGAGAGAGGTGCTTAGGGATTGAACTTTTGATGCACGGACACTGGTGATGGTAGTGATGTTCTTGGAGAACTGAGCAGCACGGCGTGAGAGAGGTCGGAGGAGGAGGTTTGACATAATATGAAAGAAGACTGCGGATGAATCGGATATGCAGATGGAAGAATTGGGATGGGATGGAGGTGAGGTGTTTTATTATGTCGTCGTCGATCAATTGTGCTTGTCATCGACTCCAATGCACATCATATCGGGGTAAGGAGCTCGCTCCGTCGGTTCACGATGAGGGGGTATTCAATGGCGAAAGCATTTCCAATCCCACTTCAGATGTCGATATCCGATTTCGATACTGTTCTCTAGAAGAGTGTGAGGAGTGCTGGAGTACATTTATAGTAGCTAGACCCCTTGACCCTGTTACACTCTTAATAAGGTAGGCCTAGGCTGAGTGCTTATTAAAGTACAAACTCAGCTATATCCTAGGTTGTGAAGATGACTGGACAGATACTCAGTTTTGAACCGCGATAGGTTAATGGCAAGGAAGAAGCACAAAGGTGAGCCTGTATATACTGTACGCTGTAGTATAGACTGAAGGATATTATTAAACAGTCATACCGAACAGTCGACATTACAGTTGTATTCTAGTTCGCACTACCTTCCTCACTTTGTATCTGCAATTCTGAAGACATACTTGACAGCAGACGCCTTCCCCTCCTTCAAGTTCTTCAGGCCAGTCTCAACACCATTCAGCCCACCGGGTACAACTTCTTGAGGATGAGCCTTTAGCCAGCCCTCCTTCAAACCCTTACTAAATAACTTGAACCATGCTTGTCCGAAATCGCTTTGCATAACAGGTGTACCATGAACGCATCCCACCATAGTCCATCCCAATTCTATGCCTTGAGGAGGATCAAAGTCCTTCGGTTTCGGTAGAACATGCGTAAGTCTAGAAGCTTCCTCACCCTGTCCGGTAGTATCAAGGACCTTGGCTATGTTCTGATAACTGCCCTTCTCACTAACAGCGTCGTATGCGTGCTTGAGTTTCTTTCCATTCAGTGCCTTCTTGATGTCTTCAACAAGCTTGTCGTCACCATTACGATAGTCGACCACAGCGTCACCAGCAGACTTGTCAAGGAGGCTTTCGACAAATGGAATACCTTTGCCAGCAACACCGATGATTGGTCCGATTCCAGCACGCTTGGCAAGTTGAATAGCGTAAGCACCGACAGCACTTGCGGCTCCATAGACAAGCAGTGGTCCTCGTGTGGAGTCAGGCTCTTTCATCTCACCATCGGCAGCACCCTTCTGCCATGGTTCGGGTAGACGTAGTTGAATGAAGAGACCGACAGCAGCCGTCATACAAGCAAGCGGAATGGCTGCACCTTCCTCGAATGAGATGTTCTTCGGCAGGTGGAATGTGGTATAATCTTTTGCTAGGGCGTACTCGGCGAATGAACCATGTGGGGACATCATCTGGTGGAAAGCAGCAACACTGAGGTTGTGTTAGTAAAGTACAACACTGTAACGATGTCAGGCTTACCGATCTCCAGGATGAAACCCGACGACATCATCACCAACAGCGTGTACGGTTCCTGCAATATCATCTCCAGAGTTGTGGGGACTCCCCATGCCAGGTCGTTTCCTGTGTACAGAATTGTATTAGGCCTTTGCATGCTAATAGTGTCGGCTCTTGTATAGACGAACCAGTCCTTTGGATTGCTGCCTGACACGACAACCTTAATGACAACATCGCTGGGCCCGGGTTTCGGGATAGGACTGTCTTGAATTTGGACCTTGGGTCCAGCTGCAACAATAGCTTCCTTCATCTTGAATGTCGTCGAGGTGGTGAAGTTTGATCGTGTAGATGCTGTCGTTGGATGGATAGAAGACGAGGACAATGGATATCTTGAACACAGATTTCGACGAACAGCCTGTGGTAGAGATCTCTTTGCGATTGGTGTGATAAGTTTGGGCGAAAGATTGAACATCGACATGGATGAAAGGCATGAGTTGAAGATTCGAGAGCTTGCATTGGATGTGGGGCAGTTCGTCATCAGCCCCTCATTGATAAGCTTCGGCTGTTAACTCTGGAGGATCCATTGAGCACTGGTGTTTCAAGCCTGCTTCAGCTTATAGAGATAGCAGGCGTCTGTTTGAGCGAACCTAGGTGGTCTGGAAAAGCTCTTCACCACTCTTGATCAAATCTCAACAGCACTTTCTAGCATTTGCGCGTCTTCCTCACGATCTTTGCCTTGTCTGACGATATGTTCGAATGTTCCTCCTAGGAGTCGACCACCTGTAGCATCGTGGTCGGGATGCTCTCCATTCGTCTTTCTCTCTTCTACTGCTCGTCGCACATCTTCGAACCCTTCATCTTCAGCTTGTGCATCTACACGTGAATTCGCACTATCAATCTTTGACTCCTCACTTGGTGCCCATCTCCACATCTTCTCTCTAACAAACTCATCGAAATCCCACTCTTGATCCTCGAGACGATGCTCGCCAGCAATCCAGATATATGTCTCTGCTTCCAGCTCTTCGTTTGTAAAATGCTGTGATTCGATGTTATTGGCGCTACGCAATGCAGGATCCGGTATCTTGTCAAGGTTTTCTGCTGGGAGTATTTGCACTCGTACTCGTTTTCGCTCATACTCGTCGCCTTCGAACACATCTAATCTCCAAATATCTTCGCTGGTAAGACCTTGAACAACCGTACCACGGACAGATATATCTTTATTGGATTGTGGAGAGTTTGGTATGACTGCAGGATAGTCTGCTCCTTTTACTTTGTGGCGACGGTGTTTGTGAAGAAGGGCAGACCTTGACCTAAGAGGTGATGTGGTAGATGCTGGATCATGCGATGTGACACGCTTCAGTACACTTGGGGCCATGAGGGTGCCATAGAAAAAGGCCGTATGAAGCTCTGGTTTGGGAGAAGGCATTGAGGGGGAGTAAGGGGGCTGTAAGGAGTGGATAGGTAGTGAAGCTATGTCAATGTCAATACCTTACTAAACTTGCCGGCGATAGACGATAACAATATCGGACTTGTGTCGGCTCGGCGTTGAGCCACACTTGCAGTTTTCACCGACAGTAGTATCGCTCTTCACAACCCCGAGACCTTTTCAAGCAGCGTTACCTATCATTCACACATGATAAACTTTAGGTGAAGCACTTCAAGTCATCACTCATACGACAAAAATTAGCTCAACAGTCCGGCGAGCTGTAAGCTGGTTGCCAGAGTCCAAGTTAATGCTTGCGATAAGCACACTCCCGAGATGTGCTTCGCATCGCTTTTCTAAACTCGATGCGATATCGAAGCAGTCTTCTGGTGGCACTCCATGTGTGTTCAGCAGCGACACAGACTGTTCGAGACAGTGGCAAGACGGCCCAGTCTCGTTCCGCCAAGACCAATACAACGAAGTGGTTGCATCAGCTTCCGACTGACTGTCTGTTGATTGACGTTACTCCAGGCTCACGTTCCGTGGCGCTTCTAAACGATTATCCTTATTGTCGCTTGAACTGTTGAAGTGCTACTTCAACGCCTCTATCGTAGTTATGCAGGGCTGACATCAGGCTGCAGGTTTAGCCACGTTGTTTGCAATATTGGGATCAGCATGACCTGCCTTCTGAGGCCTGGGGAAATTGGAGGCGAGGGGTTCTCCTGGCAGACGGGCTCTACGTTGTCAGCGTTTCCATATGCCATAATGGCGCAACAACAAAACGATATCATCAAAGGCCACTGTACGCAAGATGAACCCAGACTCTCGGACGCTCTATCAAAGTCAGGACATTTCCTTGTAGGACAACAAGCTGATATGTCGGCACTTACCGTAGCCAAGCACAACCCAAAACCTAGACCTGAACCGCTGTGGATCTGCAATCAGTGGAGTTATGATGACAAAGTGACGAAGTTATTCCCCAATGTTCCTCGCTTACTTTGCTCTTTACCTTACTCCTCCAGGTACTCACTGATGCTATAATTTTGAGGCAGGCCGCCAAGACTGGGACGTGACGAAAAGGTGACATATACAGGCGTCAAAACAAAGCATACAAGCGTTGAAGCGCAAGCGAGTGTAAGCGGAGCCCTTCCATCTCCATCTCCCCCATTGAAAAGTGCAGCTGAGTTGACAAGATCAACAGAAATTATTTCCCCTTCTCACCTTTCTCACCAAAAAGCAGCATGATGTTCCTATTGCTAGCAGCCAATTAGGCTCTGCGGCTCGAAGACCCTGAGCATAAAAGTGGCGCCGCCAAGCTTGTGCCAGTAAACTCTGACGTACGGAATTCGCTTCGTTTCCCGCAACGCAAAAACGGAACGAAGGACAGAATGACTAGCAGCCTTTCCTCTAGCGTCACGATCGTCGTGGTAAGCGTTGGTGACCAGGGATCTTCGTTATGACCCCTTCGCGGTGAACTATCTCCTGGCTCTGGGGAGCGCCAGACATATAACCTTCAGGAGCCGCATCTTAGCTTACTCTTTCCTTTAGATTACTAAATATCACACGACCACCAACAACCATCGACCACTTCTAGCAACATCGTCTTCACTCCTCCTTCACCAGTACATACCTCTCACCAATCAATCAATACAATGCCTGCCACCATGAACTCCCAAGCCAACTACGTCGAGCCTACTCAAGCCGAACAATCATTCCGCCAGAGCTTCGACCTCGAAGACCCCGCGACTGCTTCCGAATCCTATGCTAGGTATGTTATTACTGCAGTCTCCCTTCTACGAGACACTTTACTAACACATCACTACAGACGTATGCACATGCACACCATGCAGCAGCTCGAGACTGCAGCTCGTTCAGCAAACCGCCGCGCCTCCGCAGCTCCTTCGCACTCCAGCAGCATGTCCTCGGAGTCGAGCATGGAGTCTGAGCAGGGCGACCTATAGCCGCCTTACCTCTTTTGCAACGAACTTCTTTTCTCAACAACCTTTTGAATTGCTATCAACATGATGCACTTCAATTTCAAACTACATAATTACATACGAGGGGTTTGGGATACTACAGAGTTAATCAGTAACTCAGATGGCGTTCAGAGGTCTACCAAATAAATGGGGAAGGAACATTACATCAGGGCGTATATCCATCATGGGACTGGAATAGACGAGGTAATGGAATGATGACTGCTGGCGTTGGATTGGCATGGCTAGCGGCGGTATCAGACTGGCATGCTGTATGCACTATTAGATGAAGGCATCACGTACAAAACGATGAATACTCAATTTTTCACAAAATGATACCAAATGATACCAAATGATACCAAATGATACCAAATGATACCAAATGATACCAAATGAAAGATATTATTTTTCTCCAAAACTTCCTTCTCACCAACTTGCCAGCCTATCCAAGCCATGTCTCACGTATACTTGCTCGCCGTGTTTCGATTATTCCGCCTCCTTCCGCCGTCTCGCAATGTTTCATGATCCAGCCTCCTGGTAGCGTGACGCTATGAAACAACCAAAAAATCTAAAATCGTCACATCATACCCCATCCAACCCATCGATGCCACGAGCAATCCACAAAGCATTCGCAATCGGCCGGCGATGCACCCGGAGGACTGATGGGCGGACGATTTGTTTGGCTTCTTGAATGTGTAATTGTACTGCTGCTATAGCTGAAACAGATCTCGCAAAAGATAGAAGGAGAAAGAGCGTGAGCTGAAGCTGCTCGAGATGGCCCCGACATGTTGTCTTTGCGAGATTTGTCATGGTTTTAATTCTGTTACTAATGCGAGCGTGGCTTGCTTGATTACAGTATGTTGATATAGTGAAGTCGATATAGAGGGTAGGTGTTCCTCCATGATACATTCTCTTCTCCCTTCTCCGGCAACTTCATCTCCTTTGTTCTACTTCTGTCTGTGCGACTTTCATGCCCCACGTTGCTGGTGTCCCAAGCAAGATTTAAGAAGCGCAGCAGCTCGTGATGAGAATACAAGACATTGTTGTGCATTGTCTTCAGTCATTGGATAGGACTCTGGCCTGACCATTTGGACTTGTTGAATCATCCAGTACGCTGCCATTTGGCCTCATCATCATCCTCTCCTTCGTCTCTCGTCCTCCTTGTTCCAGCACCAGGACCCAGCTCAGTGCCTTCGACTCCTACTGCTTCCATCTCACCCTCACCATCCTCGCCATCGCCACCAAAGCGTGCAGCAAACTCTTCGACGTTGTCACTGGTGATCCAGCCACCCGCACCTGGCATTCCTCCACCACCTGCTAGTAGTCCAGCCAGACCTCCTCCTCCTCCTTCGCTGTCGTCCATATCTTCGTCCGAATCTGTATTAGCAGGATCAGGATGCAAGTCGGCGCACCGACTTAGAGATGTGAATATCTGTTTGACGAGATCGCCTTGTGTTGTCGCATCTGTTTCTGTAGACGATGTGGTGGTGTCTGTGGAGGGCACGATGAGTAATTCGACTGTTTGACCTTCGTCTTCGTCGTCTGCGGGGTTGCGTGTGAAAGGGTTGCCGATGTCGAGTTGGAGGTAGAGTGCTTGTTTTTGTGTCTCGGTTTGTTCTTGTGATGAAGAAATGTAAGTGTGTTCGGCGGAAGTGTTGATGCGTTGAGTGGCGTGTAGAGATATCGAAGGGTATGGTATCGAAATCGCTTTGTTGCTCAATGATGTTGTATTTCGGAAGAGGATGACTGATTCGGAGGTGATGAAGCCGGACATTGAGGTGTATTCTAGTTTCTTCTCTATTGTGTCGTCGTCTTCATCTTGATATGTGGTACCATTGGTGCCATTGGTGCTGCTTTGCGCGCTGCTTGAAGGGGTGCTGAAGACTTCGCGCCAGTGATCCCAGCTTTTTAGATCGCGGGGACTTAGGAGGACATCTGCGTTTGTGAAGGAGGCGTGGAGTACGGGCTTCGCGCCAAAGAAGGTGGTGGGAGTGGAGGATTGATGCTCGCTTAGAGGTGTGAAGGAGGATGTTGCGGGAATGGAGGAGAGGATTGAGATGCTTGGGTTGTTGTTCATTTTGGTGATTGATGCAGGCGCGATAGGGGGTCCTGGGCCTGAAAGTACAGAGCTTCGGTTATACTATACGCAAGACTATTGCTCGATGAAAGGAAGTGTTTCCTGTTGTGGGAATACTAGGCAATCAATGGATGTATTGGCTGTGTTTCAAACGTGTTTGACAAAATAATTCTGAAACACAGCGCGGGACACGACCCTACCAAAATTGGCCCGGGCCGAGACCAGCATTGTCCTCGAAATCTCGAATTCTGGATAGACAACAACAACAACAACTACAACATGACTTGAGTATTTATAACGGACACTACTAGCGTGACATGCAATGGAGATCACCAACGCGGCGTCCAGGCCATTGAAACCATTTCACTCTGTCGCTATACCAGTCCTCGTGCCTGGCCAAACCCTCCCTACAGATCGAGGCCTCGATGCAGAAGTCGTTCTTCTCTGGCCGTACTCCTCCTCCACCCGTCGTGCTGCTATACTCATCTCCGAACATGACTTCAGGCTGCGTAGACACAAAGGCCAAGTTCGAGTCCAGTTAAGAGGACCTGCAGCCCAGGCTCTGGCCGAGTCTCATATCTCCATTGGTGATCATGTACACATTGAACTCGAAGGCGCAAGATGGGCGGATGAAGCAGATCGTGTAGCGGTCACCGCACCAGGAAGAGCTATAGATGGAGAGCTGGTATTCGAACGGGAGCTGCATATTAAGGTAAGATGAGCCAGGCTTCGATGAACAATAATCTATAGGCAGAGAAAATGCTAATGATCGGTGAAGATAGTCCGCGACAACTCCGTCATCGCCTCTATCAGTATCAATGAGCCACCGTCACTCGCCCGACCCTCGACATCTCTCCCTTCCATGTTGGATCCACTCACCAAGTTCAAGCCTCCAACATCCTCCTCCACCTATGCTTCACCAGCTTTCATGCGACATGGTGGCCCCCTGCTCCGCTCTACCATACGCCCAGCCTTCGCATCACAACCGGACCCGTTGCCCTTTTCAACTGAAGACATGATCGAAGAAGAGCTCGATGCCGATCGGCCGAAGAAGAAGGCCAAATTTGGAAGAAAGAGTGGTGATTGGGTGTTTAAGCAGGAAAGTCCAAGTCCTGAGATGAAGCCAGAAAAACATGAGGTGACGGGAATATTTGATGATGTTGAGATGATCGAGAACGAACTCGAAGCAGAGAAGGAGATGGAACAGAAACGTACTTACGATGAAGGTCATACGGAGCCAGCACCTGGGACTACGGAGCTGGATATGCTCGACGCTCTTCAAGACGAGACAGAAGTAGAACAGGCCACCGAAGAATACTCGAAAAGCAAAGCGATTAAGATGATGGGTGTGGGTTTGCGAGATAAGCTGCAATTACTGTCGGCAAGTAGGCAGGAAGAGGCAACACAACCCAGCTCTTCATCTCAACCTCGATCGACAGCTCCTTCCCAAAAACTATCTCCGATGACTGATCTTGCTGCAAATGGATTTGCTCTGACTATGGTAGAAGCACTAGCGAAGGAGAAGCAGTCAGCAGCAAATCCACTGACCACTGAGCGCGCGGCAATCCCGGAATCAATTGACCAACATCAGGCTCCACAGCCTGACCCTGTTTCGGCAGATGTCATAGATGCTACGGATGCTCTTGCCGCTATGGGTGCTGAAGATCTCGATAAGCTGGATCAAGCAAAAGCTGTACACGCCGACGAGGATTTTGATCAGACCATGACTACAGGAGAAGAACATCCAGAACCTGGGCAGGAGTCACAGTCTCAGCGATCACAATCAAGACAATCCAGTCCTCGCCACCAAGGGCAGGAAGTTGTGGGAGGAGGATTACGACACCGCGGACGATCAGCTACACCTCCCAGAATGTCACCTCGTGCTGCTACAGCTATGGACGCGCTGGCGCTTATTGTGTTGGGATCGTTGAAGAAGTCCGGGAAGAGATTTAACAGAGCTGGAGAAATAGAGGATATCAAGGACGAAGATGAAGACATGGAGTCTGGGGACAATCAACAACCAGATTTTGGGTACGATGGTGCTGCAACGTCCAAGCCATTCGTACAGCATCAGAAGTTCTTGCAATTAGCGGAAGCGGTTGTCCCTGATATGATCGAGCAGGACGTTCCAGATAACACAAACACTGAAGATGGGGGCCGAAACGCTAAAGAGCAGGAGCGCAAGAGTACTATATCGAATGTGCGAGATGGTGACGACGACGATCGTCAATTCGAGCAGGATAATGTGCAGGAGGACGAAAAACCCGTAGTGCATAGCGAAAACAATATGGCAGATGAGGTGCGAGAAGATGACGAAGACGAAGGGAGCAGCAAAGATGATACGGTAGCGAAGAATGACCGTCACGATCTGTTAGCTTCTCACCAGCCACATGTTGCACATGAGGAAGCAATTGTTTCAGAAGAAGCAGAAGAAAACGCTAATACGGAAAACCGACAAGTTTATGATATCAACAGCTCAGAATCTGAGGATGAGATACACGCACAGCCTACCGTGGAACATGAGTCAGCTCTGAAGCATGTGGCGTCGGACGAAGCAAGTATTTCAGAACCAGCAGAAGAGGACGTTGATATGGAAAGACAGGACGTTCTTGTTGATGACAGCTCGGAATCCGAGGATGAGATCCACGCACAGCCTACCGAGGAAGACGAATCAGCTTTGAAGCATGTGGCTTCGGCTCAAACCAATACCTCACAAGAAGAAGATGTTCAACGTGAGGAAAAGCATGAAACTGAAACTGCGAAACCTGCACTACGGGAACGAGAACGGACCAAGAAACTGATGACTTTCGAGGAGGCCACAGCGGCGTCACAACCACTTGAGACATCAGGTACAACTGCCGCGCAGGAAACACATATCAGCAGGGATAAAATCACAATCGAAGAAGAGGAGGAGCCAGAAAATGAGGAGGATGATGGAGTTTCGCGAGCAGAGATACCAGCAGCGGAGCAAGTCGACGACATGAGTAGTGAGGTCTCTGTACAACAAGCTGAACAGACAGCAGACTACTTGCTTGAGGTCCTGGCAGATTCGAGTAACGCGATCATGTCTGAGGCCAACGTTGAGCAGACGACAACACCTGAACCTGCAACGAGAACATCATTAAGAGGTGTCACATTGTCTCCAACACTTGCCACAGAGCATTGGCTCGAGATACCAGCAACACTACCACATCATGTGTCGCTTCCCGAGGCTTCTCTCACATCTAGAGAAACGCGTGCCAGTAAGGCCGCCATGTTCAAGCCACGTTTGCCACGTCAAGCATCAAATAACAGCGGAAACCTGTCAATCATCAATAAGCTCGAAGATGAATATCTTTCGGATCAGCTATTGGCACAACCTCAGCCACAATTGGAGGCCGCCACTAAACCAAGAGTCGTCACTGAACCAAGAGCGGTCACTGAACCCGGAGCTGTGACCGAACCAAGAGTGGTCACGAACGAACCAGATATCGATCATCCTCTACCAGTACAAACTCCGTGGACATCGAGAAAGACTAGGTCTACCACAAAACCTGCTGGAAGGAAGAGCGCTGTGCCTAATGAGCTGAGAGGCTGGTTCTCGCCGAGGGTCGAAAATGGTGAGATGTCGGCACCACACCAAGAAGCAGCAAACGTTGATTCAGTCACTCAAAATAATGATTTAAATGGCATACTCCGCTCAGAAGGGGATCAACAGATCGAGGTCGTGGCCAGTATTGCGGCCCACGGTTTCAATCAGGTCCTATACGATAGCGGGAAAGTTCAGGAAACAAGAGTCGAGGAGCTAAGTCCCGTATCGACCAAGGCGCAGAGTAGGAATACCAAGCAAGCTCGAAAGTCAGTTTCGGAGGAGCCGCATCCTAAAACCTCGCACGAGGGACTCCAGACAGCTCTTTCGTACTATACGCCATTGTCAAATCTCCACTTACACCTGAATCGTGTCTCCTCTCAATCGGAGCCAAACACTGTAGACGTGTTGGCGATTGTGTCTTCGGCCGCATCAATGCCAAGTCGCGCCACCTCTGGTCCACGAGACCACTTCACAACTCTCAAGATTACAACACCTCCAGCTCATGGCAAGGTGCATGTCGCATTTCCACAGACTCAAGTACAAATCTTCCGGCCTGCGAAAGACGTTCTTCCTGTCGCCAATGTGGGAGACGTTGTTCTGTTGAGAGACTTTGTCGTGAGAAGCGCCAAAGGCAAATGTTTCTTGTTGAGTACGGCAAGCAGTGCGTGGTGTGTCTGGCGGTACGGCAAAGGTAGCCATGTATCCGTAGAGTGTCTGGGACGGCCTGTTGAGTTTGGAAATGGAGAGGAGAATCATGCGCGGGCGTTGAGGAAGTTGTGGGTGCTGGGAGGAAAAGAGGACAACGAGGTCGAGGACGTCGAGCGCGAGGAGGCAGTCAATGGACACATGGGCTGAGATGTCCGCTCGAGTGCGCGGAACATGGCTTTCAGATAGCTCGATAGCTCGATAGCTTGATACCAAAGGCATCGCATTGAGACGATTGCATGTGCGTGAGGCAGAATAGCATATCTACATCTCAGTATACTTCAAACCTGGGAAGGCAGGAGCAATCACTCGACTCGCTCTCGAAATCCGACTTCGCTACAAACTCTCGAACGCTCACTTCCTGTCCAATTTCACTTCTTTCTATCACGACTGACCTGCATAAGGTTCTCACCTTTGGTTCTCATCTTGGCTCGGACATAGGTAGGTTTCAATTGCGTTTCACAGTTCTCCACACTGTGCTGAACCTCACTTCTTACTTTGACATCACCTTAAGTTTTCTTCGACTTTGGCATCACTTTAGACTTCTTTGACTTTGGGTTACATACGTGGTAATCCTTCTATTTATACTCCTTCTTTTCTTCTCTTCTTGCTTTTCTTTTCTTCTCTACTTCATCATCGTCCTTTGCCTCAAGATCAAGTACATCAAGCAACACCTTGTCGTGCACATCTTTCTCTGGCACTATCCTACCAGGTCAGCTTGTTCTGCACTCACATTCTCATCAAGTTCCAGTAACGTGGAACCATCAAGTCCTTTCGAAGCTGCCGGCATTTTCTTTTTCTTTATCTTTGCGGCACATTTTCATCTCATCGGCCAAGAAAATCAACTTGCTTACTTTTGTCGAAGGTTATTGCTAGGGACAACCTACCAACAATACTTTACAACACTCATCACTATTACAGAAAGAGAACACAAGGTTTCGAAGAAAACTGTGGAAGCACGAAATAACGCTGTGACTCATTGGGTGACTCTTGCATTGGACGGATCCACCTATCGCTTCTGGTGCACTATTTACAAGCACTGCTTCTGAGTACACTGCTGTATGTGTGAATCTGCTTAAATACTACCTCTCTCTGCTAATAATTATCGCAGATTCGTAACATCTTGCAAGACTCGCTGAAATACCCAACCAAGAAGAAGATATAGCTGGAAAGAAGGGCAGAGGAGCCAAGCAGGGACAGGCACACACTTCGTCGTCAAAGAACACCATGGAGTCTACGTCGAACAACATCAGCACTGATGATGCATTGACACTTTCCACAATCGTACCAAATAACAAACCAGGAGCTTCGAGGAAGCGGAAAGGAGCGCTTCCTGCTTCAACAAAGACTGAGCAGCTGCTGGATGGAATGCCGAAGTCGATGTCAGCGTCGAATGACCAACTCATGTGCACGCCAGACGCCGAAAAGAAAGTCGAGGATGTAATCAAAGTACCTATCAAAAAAGTAAGCATTTTGAAGTTCAGCGGAATGGTGATCAAAGGACTAACGAGGTCTAGAACAAACGCAAACGAAAGATCCACCTGGATGATGAGAAACCAAAAGGCAACGATTTGTTAGATGGAACCATGCCTAGAATTGATGAGGAGAACGAAGGGCCAGTTCTTGCTAATGCAGATGTCAACAAAAGCACCGTCGCAGTCATCGAGCGTAGAGCTCCGAACGAGTCGCCTATTTCGCCAGTATGGCTTATTCTGAAGAAAGAAGAGTTCGAAAGGATGATTAACGATTCGATGCAGTCGCCGAAGTCTGGTTCAAAATCCGCAAATCCCAAGACGAAGAGACGAAAGTCGAAAGCGCAGCCGATGCCGCCGTCTACTACAGTCACCGAAGCTGTTGAAACGTCGATAACGCCTGCATCCGAGCAGAAAGACACCCTCCAATCACCAATTCCATCAGTATGGCTTGCTCAAAAGAAAGAAGTATTCGAAAAGATGATTAATTATTCCAACCAGTCCACCGTACCATCAGCGAAGTCCATGAATCGAAACGCGAAACGACGTAACTCGAAGCCGCAAGTGACATCTCCTACAGCTAGAATACCTGAGGGAATGGCTGTGCTTCAGTCAAGTGAATCAGCTGTGTTGCCGGTATCTCTCGTTCCGAACAAAGGAGTTTCTAGTCCAATAATTGATGATCTACAATCCGCCAAAACGGCAAAGTCCGTGAGAGAAACCGAAGAATCACTCAAAGTGAAGTCTGAATCCGCAGTCAGCTCCAGCCTGTCGCCCAAGGCTGAAGTCCTTGTTCCGCAAGGTATCCCAGAATTACCTTTTATTTCTCCGAAAATTGTATGGAAACTGAACAACGAAGCAGAGGCGAAGGCAAAGAAAGGAGTGAAGTCTAACTTCCTGGAAGACATTAGGATTGAGGTGATGAAATGGCAGAGCGAGCAAGAGAAAGCTAATCTTGTATCTGAAGGGTCGTTCAAGAATGCGAAGAACCGCCGAGGTACGAAGTCAGCAACAGCAGAGAGCAGCAAGAAGAGACCAAGCAATTCCGAAGCTCAGTTGAGCAGACTTCCCAACGAAATCCTGGATGAGATCTTTGGCTATGCAGTCCTCCAAGATAAGCCAATCCATGTAGATGCTTTGTTTCGAGACTTGCCTAAGAAGCAATATAATACTCGCGAGCGACAAGCTGAAAGATGTCGCTGGCCGTTCGGTGCGATGTACACCTGCAAGCGGTTCTATGCTTTGGGCAGACCACTGTATTCCTCTTTGAATACCTTCACAGTGTCGCTGGCAGCGTTTCGGACCTTGAATAAAACAATGAAGCTTTGGCCCAAGATACCCACTCATGCTTGCAACATCAATCCAGCAATAGCGAACATTCAAAGGCTTATCATTGTGGACCAAGGACCGGGTGAGTGGGCTCCATCAAGCCACTTGGTCTGGCATGCGTTACCACAGTTTCTCAAAGGCTTCAAACAGCTCAAACAGGTTGAGCTTGACTTCCGATTCTGCGGATGGTCAGAGATCGACTGGCATACACCGAAAGAACAGTACTACTATGACGCCCTTCCCCCGAGTGCCGACCTCAAACGCAAAATGGAAATAACTGGAGTTCGATTTGGTTGGACACTGAAAGAGGATCGCGAGGGTCGAAGAGAAGGCATCAAGGATGGTGCTCTGATGGTAAGGTTGTTGCCTGCTAAATTGCTTGCTGAGACATATCCCGATATGAAGAATAGCGTAGAAGGGGAAGTCATTGATGGCTTGGAACGATATCTAAACGATGTCCAAAGATGGGCGTGAGGAATAGAAAGGGGTTCACGAGGGAGGCGTTTCGGGGAAATGACGTTCGTCAAAAACTGCGTAACGACGACATGATATTGCTTTTCACACAAAATGGGATTATCACCACTCAATTCGACTAGTACTTTGATTTAGAAATTACAATAATATCATTTCATGAACACAGTCACAAGAAATCTTTGCAAAATGACCACATTGCCCAAGATCAAAAGAGTTGCTGTTGTTGGTGGTGGTATGTGATTTCTCCAAGCAGGTCTTGTCGGTACCTGAGGTTGATTCATTGTTCAGGTCCTGCTGGTGTAGCTGTTGCGAAGTAAGCTTGATTTTGTGACTCCCCTCATGCTATATTCCTCAAAGCAGTCGTTGCATTTGCACGCAAGAAAAGGGTTGTATTGCTCGGGTCTGGTCCTACAAATATCAGACGTCTGCCGCAAGAGAAGAACACCATACAAACAGAACAAGCACTATCACCATCAACTCCAGCACTGCCCACTGTCACTTTCGTCTCATGGTCTCCATCACAAGCCCTACCTCCCTCCATACACATCATCAAACTACGTCGGACTCACAAACTCTTCAGGTATCTCATTGCAGAACGTGCCTTTGACACAATCGACGTCTTCGAACAACGTAGTGACGCAGGCGGTGTCTGGAGATATACCCCTGAAAACGACACAGATGCCACCTTTGCCATTCCTTCTACGAGTCCGGATGTCGGGCTCGAGCAGCCATTTTGGCGATATAGTGATGAGACGAGTGGTGCGATGAAGAGTGAGGGTGTGAATGGGGAAGGGAGGAGGGATAAGAAGAGACCTACGTTTATTTCTCCGTTGTGAGTGCTGATGCTTTGATGAGATGGCACAGGTGGGGGATTGGTTGTGGACGAAGAAGAGGTTCAGAAAGGCGTGATGACATGGGACGGAGCTCAAGAGAGCAAGAGCTACACTAACATTACTGCTTACTCTTTCAAGATACGAACGACTCGAAGCAAACCTTCCCAAAATGCTCATGCAACACACCGACTTTCCCTTTCCGGACGACGAGCAGCTCTTCCCAACACACGCAGCTATCACCGAATACCTCGAACGATACGCCGATGAGGTATGTAAATTATTGCCAAACATCTCCTCACACCGTCGCTCAAACATGCCTCATATCATTGCCAAAACGTCACCTCTCCTCACAACTTCTCCTATCTACCTCATCTCTTACTTCGCAATACCAGCCACACACTAAATAACAGCACCAACAGGTCCGTCACTTGATCCACTTCTCAACCCAAGTAACCTCCATCTCTACCCTCCCCAACTCCTCCACCGGCTGGTCCGTAACAACACACTCTCTAGCCACCAACACCTCTCGCACGCAAAACTACGACGCCGTAGCCATCGCAAACGGCCATTTCGCTGTCCCTTTCATCCCAGATCTACCAGGGATTCAAGAATGGAATGAACGGAATCCGGGCGTGATTAGCCATTCTAAGTTTTATAGGCGACCGGATGAGTTTAAAGGGAAGGTGCGTCTGCAGCTCTCATTCTATTTGTGATTGGATTACGAGGTCTGAGGGCACTTGGGCAAGATGACTGACTGACGCTACTGTACATTGCAGAAAGTTCTCACGATAGGCTCAGGCTATTCAGGGCTAGATATTGCGTCGCAAGTCGAGGCGATCTGCGCACCACCTCTCTTACACTCGACACGCAGCAAACCCAGCACACTTTCCACCAATCCTAGTACTTCCCCATCCTCAACACCAGATACCGCCACACGAACGACCGTGCCTTCGATACGTCGATTCCTAGACACAAGCGACGGCAATGGCAAGAGAGCAATAGAATTCGAAGACGGGCGGATAGAAGCAGATATCGACGCCGTTATCTTCGCAACGGGATATCTTTACTCTTACCCTTTCCTCTCTCTTTCACCATCAGCAAACCCCTCAACACCTTCCAACACCACAGCAAACGGGCAACGCACACCTCAAACCTACCACCACCTCTTCCACACGCCCAACCCAACACTAGCCTACCTCACCCTCCCCCAAAAAATCGTCCCTTTCCCCACCTCTCAAGCCCAAGCCGCCGTGCTCGCACGGGTGTGGTCCGGGCGGTTGACCCTCCCGTCAAAAGCAGAAATGGAGGCTTGGGAAAGTGCACGTATAGCTGAGAAAGGAGAGGGTAAAAGGTTCCATTATCTGGATGGCGGGGAAGATGTGAGTTATTTAGGCGCGTTGGGGGAATGGGCTGATTGTGCGAGGCAACCTGAGATTGCTGGAGATGGGAATGGAGATGGAAATGGAGATGGCGATAGGAATGATTTAGGAGAGGATGGAAGGGTAGGTAAAGCGCCGCCTCGATGGGGCGAGAAAGAGCGATGGATGCGCGAGCGGGTCGGCGAGATCAAGAAGGCCTGGGTCAGTTTCGGGGAGGAGAGAAGGGAGGTTAGGACGTTGGAGGCGTGTGGCTTTGATTTTGAGACGTGGAAGAGGGAGCAGCAGGAGAAGCAGATGAATGGTGCTCGTGGAGATCACCATAGTGATAGGGTTGAGAAGACTGACGATGTGGATGAATACGATGCTGCTAATGGTGGACAAGCTGAAGGTTGAAAAGTATAGTATAGTGGCTCGCATCGAGTTGTTCAACGTCACTTAAGAACACAGTATACGACAATCTCATTTTAGAGGCTCGAAATGGTGACCAGTGTAAGACATTCGACGCCCTTACTCAAATCCATTCCTACAGGTTGGCCGCGCAGAACTCATTGTAATTCTCAGCTATCTGTGTACCCACAAGATCAACAGCTGAAAATCCCCATCTACGACCAATCAACAGTCCTCCCCTCCTCAGCACTCTGTCTCGCCAACTCAATAACTCTAATCCCATCCCTACTCTGCATCGGATCGACCTCAACCTTCTTCTCGCCATTCATCGCCTTGACCAAATCCTCATAAAACCCCATATAATTTCCCCTCTTACTCGGATACCGCCCAATAAACTTCTTCTCTCCCTTCGGTCCAACCGGCGGCACAACCTGGCCCTTGGGGTTCTCACTCTGCACATTGGCATCAAACGGCTGGCTAAACGTCGTCAGTGTCCCCCAGAGACTTTCGTCTTCAACGCCCCACTCTGCATCCGTCGCGGCCATACCGGCCAGCGCATTCGCTTCCTGTGGGTCTGTGCCGAACTTGATGTAACTACCGTTCATACCGCGAATCATGCATTTGAGCGGCGCTTGCATTGGCGTCACCATTGTCGTTTGTACGAGACAGAGCAGGTCTTTGTTGGCCCGGGGATTGCCGTTTTTACCGTCGTAGCGCAAGATCACAGTGAAGGAATCCTCAACTTCTGAATCGACGTCGCGGAGGGCGCGCAGCATGGCGGTGATCTTCGAGGGGCGTCCAAAGAGTTGAAGTGTTTGGTCGATCGTGTGTGAGCCTAGGCCGAAGGTCATGCCGTTGCCGGGGGTGTATTTGGGGTCTTTCCAGCCAGAGATCCAGGTTGGAAATTCGACGTCTGAGAAATGATGTTTTAGTTATTGGAGTTTGGTTTTTTTCTAAGAGCTGTAGCTTTAGTGTACCGTAGTGATTATCAAATTCTGTGATTTTGCCGAAAGCGTCGTTTTCGACTAGGTGGCGCATTGTTTGGAAGTCGCTGTCCCATCTGCGGTCTGGTGGAGGATTGTTAGTTGGAAGATGGCGATGTGGAGGATTAGGAGTTGGACTCACTCTGGTAACAGGTCAAGATTTTGCCGGTTTCCTTTGATACTGCGATGATCTTGTCGGCTTCTTCACTGGTTTGTGTGAATGCCTTTTCAACGACGACTATGGAGGGTACGGGTTAGTATATCAAGATAGGCATCCTGTTTTCCCTCGTTCGTTCCACTTGGCGTCAAACTATTTTCTTCCATACATGTCACCTCATTCATGCTTACCACCCATTCACCTTGCCCAATAACCGACCTACGTAAAAACATTGAAGAACTAACCATGCTTGCCAGCCCTCATCGCTCTCTCAGCAAAACCCGCATGAGTATCACCATGACTACACACAATGACCACATCCAACTCTTTATCGCCAAAAAAGTCATCCGCTTTCTGATAGTGCTTCACATCTGGATAATCAACCTTGCAATGCTTGCCCTTTTCAGTCGAGCCACCAGTAGGTGCGGCGGCTCGCTGGAGAAAGGCATGAAGTTTGAGTGAAGGGTTGGGCAAGATGAAGGGGAGGTGGAAACAGGTGGTCGAGAATCCATAGCCGATGATGCCTACGTTGTAGACTTTGCTAGGCATTTTTGGAGGACTTTGATAACAAGAGAACGAATAGACACTGGCTTGAGGTTTGTTTCTTGTACGAATCACATAAGCGTGAGGAAAGGGCGGTCTGTTGCAGTTGCAGTTGAAGTGCAAAGGTGGGGGATTGAGGGAGATGTTGGATGCTCGAGGCTAAAAGGCAAGTTTAGCCTGATACAAGCCCTCGGTCGTCGGGTCTCAAAGAGGAAGCTCGGCGCTCGGCGCCAGATCTGACGAAGCAGAGTCTTAGGTATGCCATATTGACCATATCAGACACTTCTACTAGCTGCAAGGTAGCAAGTTAGGCCGATGCGTATGTCTCATGGGCAGCAAGACGTCCCAAGACCGGAAGTCGCAGTTCACTGAAGGTGAATAAACAATGTGGTCGAGCATTGGTAGATTTTAAGTTGATGGAAAAAGGCCCAAGACCTGCAAAGCCGAAGCACGAACTATAACTCAAGTTGAGTACTCTGTCAGATAGTGATGATATTGTAGTGTGGCTTTGTCACGCTCTGCACAAATGTCAACCCAAGCACCTTTCGCGTCAAGAGATATACCGCAGGATACATCTATCTCTGTCTTGCGGTGAACGAGCCGAAAGCTGGAAGACCTTTCCTGAAGGCTCTCATCGAGATGAAGCTTCATACAGATAGATGTCGCTACTAAGCTTGGAGGGGTGATGGAGGTTTTGAACACCTTGGTCTCTCTGCCAGAGTAGTTGTTGATCAGTAATACGAGTAATACGCCGCATGTGTCACCTTCGAGACACCTACAACGCACCCTAAACCTCGCAAAGGGAGGGCATTGTATTTCCATTCGACCTCTCAGGCACGCGCTACTCCTTGCTTGCACTGATGTTCTCGTATTATTACAGCCCTTGAAAAAGTGGATGGCAAATTGCCAGTGCGACAAGTAAGCTCGCAGTAAGATCACTTCAAGGTCATCTTCCTCGGCCTCCAGCATGGGGGCTTCCGACAGCAAGCTTGGTGAGTTGTTGTTCGCGTGTGGCAAATTTCTTGTTTTCTCCTATAATGTCTTTGTGTCATAGAGCTAATGCGTCTGCGACAGTCTTCAAGCAAGGCATCTTCAAACTGTCAGAAAACAAACAGATCCCTGCGACAGATGCTTATTGGGCATCCTTTTGGGAGCTACCAGAATCCTCTGATGACGTCTTCTCGCTCTTCTCACCCTCTGATATACGCCGCATAAGAGATGACTCTTTGCGAAACTTGGAAACACTTATTCTAGCAGTAACCTCACGACTATACCAGCTAAGACACAATCCTGATTTCCCTAATTGGGATACTGCGCCAGAAAGACACGCTCTCAATTGTATCAGAGTACTCACTCGACTTCTACCATACATATATGAGGCGGAATACCTTGAAGACTGGGAAGATGAGTTTTTTTGGAGCACTCGACGAAGGTTGATCAAGAAAGAGAAGACTAACCATGGCGATATGGTTGTGGATGAGCCTACTGCAGAAGAGGATAATCATACGACTCAAGAGCACAAACCAGAGGATTATGAAGACGTGAAACCACTGGGAGAAGAGCTGATCGATACATTGGTTGACCTGCTGTTTTTCAACGACTTTACAATTCTTCGAACCGAGGCGGACAAGCCAAAGGTCTCCTACTCAATATGGCAAAGCGGAGTTGGGTGTAATACTGCGGTTGGGTCAAGTCAGGATATCGAAAGCAGAAGAATGGAGATTTTGAGGCTACTTCTGACATTGTCGAGCAAATCCATGTATACACCTGCGAATATTTTGCCAGTGCAGGGTGTCAAGGCGATCACATATCTGACGACATTGGAGGAGAAGCAGATAGTGCTGACCCTTCTTTGTTCACTGCTAAACACGGCACTCAAGTACAACCCAGCGACATGGAGGGTACCGTACGACCATATGGTTTTCAAGGACACTAAACAAGTATTTGTCACATATTGTCTACAACTGCTTTTAGTGCTGGTACTCTATCCATTGCCTGATCCGGCGAATGGAATACCACCAAAGAACAGCTTCAGACATTTTCTAGGCAAGTTACATCGACCACAAGATTTCCAATTTCTGGTAGATGGCATGACAAGGATTCTTAATCAGCCGGTCAGTACAATAGAGAAAAAGCATGAGACGTGAGGTTAACAAATTTTCTAGCTTCAAGCAACAACTTCTATACTTCCAGGTAGTCAAAAGTCGTTAACTTGGGCGCCAGAAATGATTATGCTCTTTTGGGAGGTACTTCAATGCAACAAGCGCTTCAGATCTTTCATAGTCGACACAGATCGAGCACATGATTTTGTCGTTTTAATACTGTTTCACGCCATTTCAAACCGACACGATCCATCCAAGCAGGGAATTGTCAGGATGTGTATATTTGTTCTTCAGACGTTAAGTGTGGAGGAAGGGTTTGGGGATCGCTTGAATAAGATGTTTCAAGGTCAGGAGACTCTTCCACCTGCTATCCGTGTCCCCAACTTTCACGGCACTTACGCAGATTTCCTCATAATCGTAAGCAAATTATTACCTTTTCGAGTTCAGGATAGCTGACTGACAGTTTAGAACATCTACACACTCATCACATCTGGAAAGGGCAAATTGGACGCAATATATCCAGCATTACTTGCCATAGTTAGTAACGTTGCACCGCATGTCTCGGAATTATCTGGTGCAGCTTGCTCAAAACTACTTCAACTATTTAACACGATGTCCTCACCAAGCTTTATTTTGGCGAACGAGACTAATCATGAACTCCTCAGATCACTACTGGAAGGAATGAATGCTATTATCGACCATCAATATGAGTGTAAGTTAGCTCAAGACATTACGTTTTTACAAGTACTAACACTCCATGAAAGCAAATCCTACATTCACCTACGCAGTGGTTCGATCGCAGAAAAGGTTTCACGCGTTACGCGATTTCATAGAGGAAGGAGGCCAATCAGAATTGGATAACATTGCAGCAGCACGAAAACAAGCTGAAGAAGAAACGAGAATACGGAGTCCATTGATGCGGCAATCTATGGAGTCTATGAGAAGTCCAACAAGGAGGCCGCCATCACTGCGTGATGTGCCCGAAGAAGGCGGAAACTTTTCGATCGGAGAAGACGATTCAGATGATGAAGGCACAGAAACAAGGTCAACACCAGCACCGTCGATAAGTTCTCGCAACCACTCGCGAGCACCTTCGATAGCGTCGATAGCAGAGACAGTCGAGGATGCTGTACCATTACAGCTTCGAGGAATGTCAGAAAAAGCAAGAGGAAAACTGCCAGCAGGACAGGATACCTTCTCCAGACACAGCAGTAGTGCGAGTCTTTCCAGCCTTGCCATTACGACGACGCAATCATATCCTGGCATGTTCGAGCCGGACTTTGATTGGATGCTTACTTGGTTGCCAGATCTCCCTATGCAGACCATTCTGACGCTAATCGATCAGCTCAATACGAAACTTCCACCTCATGTCATTGGCTCAGCGTCTGCATGTATCCAAGCTATTCGAAGGACGGAAATACAGGATCTCGAGCGGTCTCCTGTACGTGTACATCTCTTTGAATGGTCACCATTATCACTTGGTTGGTACGAGTCTCTGCTTTGGAGTTTCATCTTTTCGTTCGAGGTACAAACGGCAAAAGGAGGACCGGGAGTTTGGAAAGGGACACAAATCAGGCTATTCAAGGTGCATGAGATGGCGCCTCAAGGACCAACATTTATGGCACCGCAGGGGGCAGTAGACGCTGTGGGAAGCACACTGTTGTCAAAGATGCAGGGCCTGAATCTGCGAGGATTGCAGCAGTCAGTGACGGAGGCGATTGGCAATCAGCCGATGAGGACGAGAGACATGGGATGAGTCACATGTATGCCATGATACTGTAGATAGCGATATTGTACTACTCTGTAATCTAGCAGTAACTATGTCGCACTTTGTAGCATCGTACTGGTACAGTACTGTACTGTAATACAAGACCATAATACAAGCTAGACAAGTCAGCCCTATGGAATGTGGGGAAGGAAGCCGCGATCGAACAATTTTTTGGCATTGGATTGGCTTCCTATCCTCATTACCACCGGGAACCGCCACCTGGTCTTGCTGCATCCTGCCTCTGGTGACCGACTTGATCATACCTGCTCATCCTACTGCACTCTTCACGTTCGCACACAGCATTGTCCCATGCCGGCAGGTCTCTAAATGACCTTCTGAATCACCTTCACCTTCTACTGTCAACAACAACCTCTTTCCATGTGCCCAGCTCGAACTCTTTGCTTCCACCGTCCTGCTCGCCCGCCCTAACATTAGCCACGAAAGCATCACTATCTATCACATATCTGCACAGTCGGAGTCCCCTCATAATCATCTAGAGAAGCAAGAAACTGCGATCTAGGCTGGTGATTCAAGAAGGACTCGAGAATTGAAAATCTTCACATCCTTGGCCCTCAATCTTTCCGGTTTCTTCCACTCTACAGAACTTCGAGGCGACCTACGACTAGGCCGATCCACCTCGAAGCTCCCAACAGAATACACATCTCTCAGCACTACCTAGTATATCAAGATACAGGAGATGGTTGACAACGTTACTATACCCAAGAACTATACGGCTTCACCCTCGTCATTTGTAGGAACACCGCACCTTACAGTCAATCGCGATGCTATATACGAGCTAGAAGAGAGCACTCATTTCGAGGGTGAGTGGTTGGAACAGTGAGAAACACCGAGAGGATGTGCTAACCCATCCGAAGGACCCGAAAAGCTCCTCGAAGTATGGTTTGCCCCATCCGCGGGTGCCCTGCCTGCTGGAGCAAACCCTGAAGGACTCAAATGTGTTAGTAAGAAGAGGTGGAACGAGATGTTGGATCTTGTACACTGCAAAGTGCTATCCATAATCGAGACAGACACACTTGATGCATACCTGCTATCCGAATCTAGCATGTTCATCTTTCCTCACAAGCTGGTCTTGAAAACTTGCGGAACTACCACACTCCTGCTTGGTCTACCGCGTATTCTGGAAATTGCCGCTCTCGACGCTGGCTTTCCTCACACACCAGCTGATGAGAAGGTCTCAGCTGTCGCTGCCGCACCACCTCACCGCGTTTTCTACAGCCGCAAGAACTTTTTGTATCCTGACCAACAACGTGGACCACACCGAAGCTGGCGTGATGAAGTTCGCACCTTGGACCGGTTGTTTTTAGGTGGTAGTGCTTATATGATTGGAAAGATGAATGGAGAACATTGGTATCTTTATATTACTGAACCAGACACTCGTTTAACACCACCATCGACACCAGAGCATGAAAGAGTAGACGGAGAAGAAACGCAGACCAGAGTGCTTCAACTTCCGGAACAAATGGCAGGTTTGACCGCAGAAGATGACGAGGCCATGCCTGACGAAACACTCGAGATCCTCATGACCGACCTAGATGTCGACAACGCTAAGCAGTTCTACCTCGAACATGCAGAATACATCGCTGGCAGCCATACTCAATCATTCAACCAAGCCAAGCAACGAACCATGTCAGCACTAGACTCGATCACCGAAGAGGACAGGCCAAATGTACCAGATGCACTTGGCGAGAGTGGATATGAGCAAGTCTTTGAACAAGAGCTGGATGAATGTGAACTCGACAGTAACGAAGAAGATGCCACACAAGGTCATGCCCTCGGCACGGTCATCTCTGATGCTTGCGGTCTTTCTGCTGTTTATCCTCTGACTCAATACCCTGAAGCAAAAATCGATGCATACCTTTTCACTCCTTGCGGCTTCTCCGCTAATGGTGTCGTCCCTCAACCGAAAACCAGAAAAGATACCAAAACTTCCGCCGCATCAACCCATTACTTTACTGTGCACGTCACTCCCGAGCCCGAATGCTCTTACGCCAGTTTTGAGACTAACGTCCCCACTCGCCTCACTGGCGGTGACTACGCTTCGGTTGTCGAACAGGTCGTCGCCATTTTCAAGCCAGGTCGCTTTAGCTCGACTTTGTTTGAAGCTAAACCAACCACGGACGTTGATAACGTAACGAAGAAGGTAGATGGAAAGAGCGCGAAAAAATTGGATGCTATCAAGGGGTATAGAAGGGTGGACCGCATCGTGCATGATCTGGAGGGATATGATTTGGTATTCAGTCACTTTGAGAGATATGACTTTGCTGGAGGAAAGCCTAGGTTGGGTGAGGACAAGTCTAGGGAGAGTGATTAGCTTGACTGTGGTTGAGCGTGGTAGAGAGGAAAGGCAGACGTTCATGTGGCGCATTGATGTTTTGGTAAGTTCTGGTAAGGCGCTGGAAGGAGGAGCATTCTGACCATTTGGAGCTTCTTGAAACTTCTGGGCATTGGCAGTGATGTCGGAAATGAGAAGTCTATTTCTATCCTCATCACTTTCATGACTGTTACATCCATTACTCATTTCCACCTTGTCCGGTATGAAGATATCGGAGTACAGTCTATCGAAATACGTGCCGCTTGAAGTGCAACAAACACGACTCACGCCATGACTTCGCCCAGCTGGACGGCTTCACTACAACACCGCCTACAGTACATCAAAACTTGCTCGGCATGATACCCTTACTTCGTGCTCATAATACCCCTGATTGTGCATCTTCAGTATAGCCGTTGAAAGCTTAGCCTATGATTTACCAGACTTGAGAATCTGTTGACGCCATCTGAACATTGGATCAACAACAACACCACCACTAGTCCCACCCATAAACCCCCATCACCTCTAGCAGCAGCAGCAGCAACACAAACTTCACGGCAATGACCACCATAGACTCAACCAGCGCGCTCTCACAATTCGACGACCTAGTAACCCGCGGCGAACTCTTCTACACACCCAGCAAACCAATCATCCTTAGTGATTCAGGCCTAGATGTAAGCAGTGCTCCTCTACTTTTATAGACCTCCCCACCGCTTCCTCGCTGCTCCATACACCGCATAACCCCTCCTCTCTTGCCTTACTGACAATATCGCACCACCGCCCCAACTAACAACCCCTAGTACGACATCCGCACCATCCCCTCCTTCGCCCAAAAACCCCTCCCCTCATCCACACAAACCGCACAACCCTCTAACCGCCCGCCCCCTACCGACGGCTCCGACATCGACCACAGCGACCCTTTATTCTTCGTCGCAAACATCAACGACACGCATAAATTGATTCTGAATAAATTCTGCGTTTATAGACCGCAATACTTGCTCTTGACGCTGGACCCGCTACGACGGCAGACGGAGCCGTTGGATGAAGAAAATGTGAGGGCGGCGTGGGCTGTGCTTGCTGCTTTGGATGGTGAAGATGGTGCTGGTGGTGATGGGGGAGGGAAAGGGATAGGGGGAGGACAAAAGCACTATGCGATCTACAACGGTGGCAAGGCGGGCGGTAGTTCCAGAAAACATAAACATATGCAGATTCTTGCGAGACCATCGGCTGAAGACGGGGAGTTGGAACTGTTGCCTTATAGAGAGGAGGGAGCGCAGATGGAAAAGTTGCCGATTTGCGCGTTTTTCTCGCCGTTGGATACTACGTCTTTGCTGAAGCTGAGTCCAGCGGAGGCGGGCAAAGTGGTGTACAGTGTCATGGAGAAGCAGTGGAAGTTGGCAAGGGAGGCGTTGAGGACGTGTCGTGCAAGTCAGAATCAGAATAAGAATCTTGATAAGGAAGGTGATGGCAAGAAAGAGGTGGATAGAGAAGAGAGTGAGGAGGCAAATGAATCCGTACCGCACAACGTGATGCTCACCCGCGACTGGGTCATCACGATCCCAAGACGTGCCGCAACTGTGGAGGACAAGCTGAAAGGCCACGTGGTGGGATGCCAGGGTGTCTTGGGGAGTGTGTGGTGTGCCAAAGAAGAGCAGTTGGAGGCGTGGAAGGAGGTAGGGATGGGGAACGTGTTGAGAGAGTTGGGTATACCTGGGAAGATCAAGTATTGTTGAAACCAATACGATAATCTTCATTGTCTGCTCGCGGAGATTCCACAGCATATGTGTGGGCGAGGACAGTATGCGCGAATTTCTTCGGGAAGGAAGTTCAAGAGCAGGATACAATCCACCTCTGAGACCTTAGATTTGCTGAGATGTACGGATACAGTGCCTTCTGCCTACACGATTGTCGTTTTTTGACGTCAAACAGAGTGGCGTTTTCTTCATCAAAGGACAAAGTCGTTGGAGTAGTAAGGGATGCATCACGACAATCTACCACCCGTACACGGAACTGTTCCCAAACACAATCCATTCATGTGCCGTAACCTACTTACCAAGCTACTCATGTGAACATACCGACTTCGTTAGACTTCTATATCCGTCTTTGTAACCAAAGCCAGAACGAAATTTAACCAATGCGCAAAGACTACTGCATTGAAGAAGAAACAAAGCACAGGCATCCATAGGCTTTGGAATCTGCGAAATATGATATCAAGGATTGATCATCAGGTTGTATTGGTAGAGGTCCGAGCATAGCATGCTAACAGCGCAAACATAGTCGCGAAGGCAAGGTCATTGAGTTTGCTGAGAGTGACAGGGTTTTCAGCTGGTAGTAGTGCGTGTTGATGCTACCTGTCCTGTCTTTTTCCAAAGCTTGTAAAGCCGCTCCTTCCACCTCTAGCGCCTCTGCTCGCTCCAAACTGCTGCCAGCAGCACCACAGTCTTCCAACTCTTGCGTGCTCAGAACATGCCAAAACTTGCTTCTTGACACTTCTTCACATCGTGACGCCAGCGTCAGCACCCATACAGACCACATCGCGTCCCATATCTGACTCTACTTACACATCACTTCACACCCTTCAAAGGGCTGGAAGCTCTGCTTCCCGCCCGACTCCCCGCCGGACTTCTCGCACTCACAGCCCTCACCATCGCCGCCGCACTCCTCGCTAGCGCACTCGCTGTTCCCGACGAGCCCGTAATATGATGACCTTGCGGTACAGTCAACGTATTCTTCGGTGCAGGTGATCTCGATCGAGTGACTCTGGCCATGCCTCTCGCTTCTTCTTTCTTGATCATTTCTTCAATATCCTTTTCCAAGTGCTCTATCCGCCTATCACGCTGTGTCAACTGTTGGCGTAACATGTCCGTTTCATCGTTTGCTTGACGCAGATTCTGTGCTTCGAACATTTGGCGGAGCTGTATTGTATTGCCGCTTGCTTGTGCTGTGAGTGCCTCGTTCTGCGCTTTAATTTCATCGAGTTCGTTCGATAGAGTCGATGCTGAGTCAGAAGCGTTCTGATATTGCTGGCGCGTGAAGTCAAAATCTCGTTGAAGAGATGCCAGCCGGGTTTCTAGCGGTCCTACCTTCGCCGCTTGGGTTCTTGTTGCGCCATACTCGGCAATATCTGGTAACGTGGAATCGGCAAGTGTTTTGTTAGCTATGTCCAGGTCTCTGCGCAGAGTGTTTCGTTCTTGGCGAGTCTCGTCTAGTGTGGCTACTAGACCAGTTCTTTTAGTCTCGGAAGTCGCTAACGCACTTGTAACTTTGGCTAGCTCCTGCTGCGCGATCAATAAATCTGTTTGTTTTTGCTGGAATTGTGCTTCTAGAGTGCTGAAGGCGGCTTCTTGGTTAGCAAGAGCTGCTAGAGCGTTTGCAAGCTCGAGGCGAAGTTCCTTTGATACTGTAATGTTCTCAAAGCTACTGGTCGTTTTAGTCTCGGTCACAGGTCGCGCTGTAGAGTCTGCTACTCGTGAGATGGAATTTGGTAATGGAGACTCGTTGCTGGCCAATGGCTCCTCAAAGCGTGTTTTCTTTGTCGTGGGCTGCTCCTCGGTCAGACTATCGTCGAGAGGACGCTTCGATGTGACTGCTTTAGATGGTGACCCGAAATCTCTTAGTGGGCTGAGATCAATATTCGGAAATGGAATATCTGTGGCTGCTGATACACCAGTAGACACCGTCCTTGATCCAGTCAGCAGTGATGCCAGTTGCTTCCCAATGTCATTCGAAAGTGCCGGATCGAACTGTGAAGTACCCACTTGCTTGCGCAGGTGTGCGGCACCTGAAACCAAGGTACGAAGGTACTCGTCTCCTTTCAGACTTGTTCTCAACGCTCGCGTCAAGTGCTCGATTGTGAATGGCACCAGTAATGTTACTGTCGGACAAAGATCATTGTTCAATTGCTTCCTCAGATGAGCGACTTGGGGAGAGTTGATATCAAATGTCTTGTCCAGCCCAATGATGAGATCAGCCCGACTCACAATGTGGCTGCCTCCATCGGAAGTCAGTATTGTGACTGTCAGAGATGTAGGGGCGCTATATGCTGTGTGGTCCTCTGGACAGGAATAGTTGATCTGAGAAGCACGTAAGAATCTCTCAAGTAAAGTGACAATCCTCCCAGTCTTGACAACGAACACAATATGTTTCTCCAGGTGACGCGCTTCTTTGAGTAAGCTGTCAAGGACTGCGAGCTTCGGACTCTGCTGAATATCCCAGGCGAGCTGAGATGCACTGTCAAGCTCCATCTGAGTCAACGGTCCATCGCCAATAGCGTCGGAGTGGAAGCAGGCATCATTTGCCTGTTCTATGACGTCTTTGATCTGTTTCACAATGACTCTTGATGTGTTCTTGTCGTTTACAAATGCCTCGATCGACTCGCCTTGTCTATCGAAGATCGAAGCATAGAGCTTGCTGAGCGTGGCTGGAAGTTCGATCGGAATGTATAGATCGAGGGCCTGACGAGCTGGCGATGTGGTAGCCAATGGTTTCGTAGTTGTGGTGGTCGATCTATTCGTGATTAGACTCTGATCAACATGCTCGACTGGTCCACCAATGCGCTCGCTGAGCTCCATTCCATCATGGGAAGTCGTTGGGGCAGTCGATGCTGTTAGGTCGATAGGGCCGATGGGTTGTGTACGCTGCTCAGCCGATGTGGCAGAAAAGGTTGCGGCTGATATCTTTACATCCTCCCGTCCCAAAGCTGGTACACTCTGTGAAGCGAGTCTTGCTTGCTCTTCAGCATGAGCCTTTTGTGCCAATTGATTCGCAAGTGCCCTCCTCTCTTTGAAGCTCAAACTCGGCGTATTTCGAGCAGAGTGTGCTTGTGAAGGCGTTTCTGAGGGTGCTCGTGAAGGTACCTGAGAACTTGCTCGTGAAGGTGCCTGGAATGTTGCTGGTATATCACGTGTCATAGAATTTGTGTACGACGATGGCGTCGTCGGACGAGGGGGCAGAGTCTGACTAATTAGCGTATCTGGCATCTGTGATGGTGCGGCTGGTATTGAGCTCGACATCTCGACGTTCGACATATTATTGAGATTTGATTGAGAGAATGGTATCGGCGTAAGACTAGGAGATTGACTTTGTCTATATCTTGTCCACAGGCGCTTTCTTGGTGAGAGTCTGTGTTCTCTGCCAATGTCTGCTGAAGGTAGAGGGACTGGCGCTTGCGTTGCTGGTTGCGACGGAAGAGCCTCTGTTGTAAGTGGGTGCAGACGAGTCTGCTTCTGTGTTTGCTGTGGCTGACTCGGTTGTGCAGTAGGCCTTATCTGCTTGGTGGGACCAGCGACTGCTTTTGGTAATGATGTCTGGGCTGAAGTCACCGTGTTATTGGGGATATCTTGACCAGTCTGGGAAAGAGCAGGCACAGTAGTGTGTGTAGCTGATGCTGGGATAGACTGTCCAACGTCCTTTTCTTGTGGAGGAATCTGGCTGAGTGTCTCTTGACTGTCGAACGGCTTGACAGTGTTGGTATTGCGCACGCTCAATGCGATCTCCGCGGGCTTTTCTAGATCCACTAGAGTTTGTGCTACTTGCTCTGGCTTCGTTGTCGTAGAGACAGTACTTTCTGGTGCAACTTCCTGACTTTGAGTCGAATCCTGGCTAGTGATAGTCTGCTTGGCGATAGCAGGAGGCGGGCTGGGAGGACGATCGGAATGGAACAGGTCGTTACTCTCTCGTCGAACTTGTTGCAAGTAGCGGCTCTCTTGTGTTGGAATATCCTGGCTCTCCTCCGATCCACTGTCGTGAGCCTGCTGCTTCTCTGGGTCTGTGGACTGTATTGCTTGGGTAATCAAGACCTGTTCCTGGCCTCTGGATGATTGATTTCGATACTCTTTGAGTGACTGTTCGAACTGTGCTGTTTGCGGCTCCGACTGTGGCTGTATAAAAGGTTCCGTTTGAGGTTCGCTATTGACAACTGATTCCTCTGTCGTTGCGGCAACTGTCTCTAGTTGCTCAGTCCTCGTCTCTTCGTTATCTTCCTTTGGAACAGCGGAGCTCGCTGGTAAATCCACTTGCACAAGCTGACTGGCTGCGGGAGCTGCGACTGGGTCACTTTCCTGGACAAAAGATGATGGTGGTGCTTCCGGCTCGTCCTGAATAGGCTGAGGTAGGCTACTCGAGATGGGAACTGGCGCGCTTAGTTGCTTCTGACTTTCGGTGCTGGTACTATCGTTGAAACTCTGTGAGTCTGGTATGACACGCTTTGCCAGGTGTTTGGGATTCACGAATTTGTTTAGTAATGGCTCAATCACCACCGAGACTTCTGAAACCTCTACAGGATCGTTGCCAAGGTCTGGAACGAATACTTGCGTGGTTGACGATTGTCCAGAGCTAGTGTTATCGCTTGAGTCGCTAGTATCAGCAACAGGCAGATCCGATTTCGAATGCTTGGCTGGTGTTGTCGACGTATTCAGTTCTATAGCGGACGGATCATCCTCTGGATCATAGATCTGATGTAGTCGTCTCGATGTGCTTCGTTTCGACCGTGGCGACTCTGGTTCAGGAACTGACTCTGACTCTAACTCTGGTGTCGGATTTCTGCGACCTCTTTTGAGTCTCTTTCGTGGTCTGTCTGCTACTCGCTCAGGCGAGCTGAGAGTAAGTACGGTGTTGGGTCCGGCTTCGTTACGTTTGCGCTTCTTCTCGTTGCTGGCTGCGTTTCTTTGCTTCCACTCTTCAACGAGATCTGGAGTGACGTAGTCGGCTGGCTCCTGCGACTATGTGTTAGTGACTGTGCCGAGAAGTATCCTGAAATTGCAAGGGCACGACAAAGCAGTCTTCAGGACTTACCCAAGTAGGATCGTATGCACTGCCAGTATCAGGATCAATCCCTTCCCAATCAACGAGGTATTGTATGTTACCTCGGACTTTTTTCTCGCCCAGGATCTTCTTGGCTTTGTAATACGTTTCACTTGATTCTTCTTCTTCGTCAATAGGCTCAGGTGTTGATTCCTTAGCTCGAGGCATCACGAGGATGCAGAGGAACCAAAAAAGATGAGAAGCAGGGAAACACGGAAAAGCAAAGGTGGGCAAGCCATGATCACTTTTTGAGAGAGTTCAGAATGTCACAAACAAGCAAGCACATATGGAGTGGCTGGTCCACAGTAGAAGATTGATTGTTGTCGTTATCAAATTGCAGACCGGAAGGCAATATCGAGTCATGTAAAAGTGGAGACAAAAGCAAGCGACGGCAAGCTCTCGAAGATGAGATCTTTGACTTGACATCCAATAGGATGTCTCTATTATGAGCTCATGGGAAGATCTATATCTCTAATATATGCTCGACTGTGACCATTACACCGTGATTCTGTGTTTCTGGTGTGTCGCGCTTCGATATTATATCATATTCCTGGACACTCGAATCGTCTGTACTCTTTCCATACAGGTCTTAGAGCTAATTAAGCAAGTTCCTCTGTCCTCACTGCCGCTCTTATCGTTCGTAATCATACTACAAGTCGCCATACTTTATCGGCCTCTGATGGTCCAACTCTTGCCGCGATAGTGTCAAGCGTGGCTTTCAATACATTGTTGGTGACCTTCGGAAAGCTGCAATCTGGTTAGGCAGTGCAAAAGGGTGAGCTTTTTAGAGTAATGAGAGACTCACGATTTCTTCAGTAAACCTAACAGAGCCGCCTTGTTTACTGTTTGTCCTTCGACCTCTTGTTTGAGCCGCTCCAGCTCGTCACCAGTCATAAGCTTGGCTGGTGTTTTCGGCGTTGCTGGGCTAGCTTTCGCAGCTGCAATGGGTTTGGTGGGCGCTATGAAGCCATTTGTGAGAATAACACTTTGTAGTGGTGCCCGTGGAGTTGACACATCGGCTTCGACGTCCGATGTCTTGTCTTGTGCTTTTACTTCTTCCTTCGTCCAGTAGACGTCCAAAAACGGATCGATAGGAAGTGTAACATAGTCTGAAAGCAGATTAGTATAGGTTACGTACAACGGAAGGAAACGACTTACCAAGAAGTAAGGACAGTTTGTAGCCTCGCATTGGGATAGGTGAATCTTGCAATCCATCCACATCTTCCCAGCACAAGCCACTCGTCACAGGCTCTTGATCACCAAGTAGGAATCGACGTTTTGGACCCTCAGTTCCATCATCGTCTAGGAATCCCTCCATATCATCTGTTTCTGAGGTACTCTCGGCGTCTGAATCAGCGTCGGAGAGAATATCCTCTCCCTCCTCGGGTTCCTCCCACTCAGCCTCCGAATCGTAGTCATAATCAGTATCTGTGCGTCCTCTTCTAAAAGGTTGTCGTGCTAGTCGACTACCATCCATTGCTGATATTTTGGTATATGTGCCAACGTAGGGTGGTCTTACGTCAACAGAAAAGTATATGGTTTTCAATGGAATAGAACGTAAGGTCTTCATTGCATCTGCTGCTGTCGACGATCTTGCGTTATCGTTGCCCTCGGCAATGCGACTTACGACCTCTTTCACCGATGGACGATTGATGCCTCGTGGTACTAGCGCGCTTGGTGGCAAGTTTAGGGTGTCATGCAACGTCGAACTGATATCCATGGTGTTCGGGTCGTGGTCAAGTGATCGATCTACGGTCGCCTCTAGGTGTGCCTTTGCTGCTTCATCCCAACTGAATCTGCTCAGAGGCGCGCAAGTAGTATTTGATGGTATAAAGAATGGCAAAAAGGCTTTGCGATATGCGTTTTCGGGAGCTGGACTTGATTTTGCTCGGACATGTGTAGTCTGAGCTGATGAGGCTGTTGGTGTTTCGGGCTTCTTGAAGAATGAGAATAGTCGAGGTTGTTGCTATAACATTGTCAATCCTACAGTCTACAATTCAGCTCGTAGTCTCACATACCTTGGCTTTCTTGTCAAGCTCGGCCTGCTTCTTTCGCTTCTCCTCCTCTTTCTCTTGCAACTTCAGTTCCTTCTCCCTCTTCTTCTCCTCTTTAGCCTCGTTCTTGACTCGACGTTCTTCATCTTTGGCTACTTTCTCTTCTTCTTTCTTCGCTTTTGCTTCAGCCTTCTCCTTTTCCTTCTCTGCTTTCTCGAAAGCTTTTACTTGCTTCTCTGCGGATGTCAACTTCCGGCGTTTAGCAGGCGGTTGTTCTGTGGTGCCATCGAGGTTAGTTATAGGCGGTGGCGGAGTAGCATTTGTGGAAACTGATGTTAGGCTGCTGGTGATGCTTATGGCTGGGGATGCAGCTCGTGATAATCGACCTGGTAAGATGGTCTGATTCGTCGACGATGAGTCCATTGAATGTGGACTGTTCGGCGTTGCCTGGAAGATGGTGCCGAAGCTGTTCTCCGTGAATGGTGGTCGCCTCTTATGAGGACTACCTGTCAGCGGGTTGGAAGCGAGAACAGCTTCCATTGTAGAATGTATGAAAGATCAAGGTCAGGCAGCACACTTCACTTCACTTCGCTTCACCTCGAATGGGGAAGGAACGCGGTTGACGGCTCCAGCGTCGCGTAAGGGTTACATAACCCCAGAATTTGCCCATTAAGCCTCCCCTTCTTGCCTTCCACAACCACCTTACTATTCTATCATATACTTCGCAATGGAAGAACTCTTTGATGAGCTGTGGGCTGGAGTACCCTCACCTGCTCTTGATATCGAAACAAATCAGGTTGTTGTCAGGTCTCCTACAGATCCTCAACAACTTGCTGCACTTGACAAGATTGAAGCCGTTCTCGAACGCATTGTAGATTCTCTAGCCAACAATGACAAGCAATTAACTATCTTATTGGGGCGGAAAGACAAGAGTGCCTTGCTACGACGTGCAGCTACATCTCCTTCTGTTTCTCTTCCTGTGATAAAGAAAAAGATATGCTTCCCTGGTCGAACACCGGAAGAGGCTTGGAGATTCAGTCAGGGTGGCAGTCTACTGTATTCAAAGCAATTTGACTGATTCCATACAGCTGTGTTAATGCGAATACTTGAGCTCATGCATGAAGCAATTGCAAGTGGAGTTGTGACTACGAAGCGGTATTGTGAATGGAAATATGCTATTGAAGACAGGATGTCCAGATATTAATGTTTCATTTAGGGATATCTACTATAAGGATCCTGCTCTATTCCTCAAACAGTCCGTTGTCGATCGCTATGTCGACGACATTGCTTTTACTTTTAACGTCCCGAGATCAGCTCTTTCTGTTGTGAGTATCGGCAAATGGTCGAGTCGGCAATGATTGACCACTGCTCAGGCAGCCGCAGCTAAAGGACTGTTTGCGGGAGCTATCACCATCACAAAAGAGGTTGGTCAAATAATTGACGGACGTGCGAGCCAGGAGGTGCGTATAATATGGCCATGTCTTCACTAAAAGCTGATCAATGGTAGGGACAACTGATACCAGGTATTGGCAATGGAGACGAGCTCGATATCCATGGCGCTAAATGGGTCTTGATCATCGAGAAAGAGGTATGAAACTGCTACAGCTGATGTTCGTACCTGCTAACACAAATAGGCCGTCTTCCATAGCCTTGTGACTTGCGCTGCTTGGCCTTCAACGTCGCTACATGGCATTATCATCACAGTAAGTCAGGTCTGCTTTGAAGCTGAGGACATTTATTCAACAATACTAGGGTAAAGGATATCCGGATCTGGCAACTCGAATGCTCTGCAACAAACTAGCATCTTACAAGTGCAAAAATACCAACGACTTGCTGCCAATATACGCGCTCGTTGACTGGGATCCCGATGGTCTAGGTATCATGTCAAGCTATAAGCATGGCTCAGCATCATCGCAACAACACGACAATCCTACAAGCTCTCGCCTCCATTGGCTTGGTCTGACTAGCGAAGAAGTATGCTCTGCCGACGATGATCGCCATAATCAAGAGCTGCTGCCTCTGTCAATTCGGGACAGAAGGAAAGCAACGAAGATGTTGGAATGGCAGAATCTTCAGGAAGATGATATCGAAGCGGGGTGGAGGAGGGAACTTCAGGTTATGCTCATGGTCAACTATAAGGCAGAGATTCAGCTGATGGATGAGCAGGAGGGAGGTGTACAAGAATGGGTGAAAGAGAAGTTACTCTGACGAAGTCAAGCGCAGGTATTTTGGAATACCCGTCTTGGCAGTCTCGCTGTGAGATAGTCCGAATGCCGATTAAATAAATAAAGTATATGACAACAAATGACTTGCTTAAAGCAGCTTCTGATCGCACAACCGCTCCAAGCACAGCGACTTTCATATCAGTATCGGTGACTGCCCGTGATCAATGGCGGAAGTTGCTCCAACGGTAGACACCACCCCCACCACAACCACGCCCTCCACACCCAGACCACCACGCAAACCACGACCAAACTACAACCTAATCCACCGCCAACCCCTTCCCCTCAGAACCTCTCCCCTTCCCGCATTCCTCCCACATCACCCCTTCTCCCTCCTTCGACTCGCCTACGCTCTCCTCTCCTCCTACCTCGCTCTCAACCCACCCACATCCCATCCCACCATCCATCATGGCTATTACGACCCCTCCACAAACTCCGTCCACATCACCGATCCCGATAGCATCCGCGCGCTATGGGAACAAGGATTCTTTGGAAAAGGCAGTCTGAGTCGAAGTGAGCCTGAATGGGAAAAATTGCGATTAGAACGTCAGGCCGCCGCTAAGGCAGCAGAGAAGGGCGGAAATGGGATCAGGGGAGATACGGCGGCGGAGGTGACGAGGAAGAGGAGAGAGGAGAGGAGGAGGGATAAGCTTGAGCGGGCGAGGGTGGAGGCGGAGGTTTTGGAGATGCAGTTGAGGGCAGAGGGGAAGTTGGGCGGGGATGGAGATGCTGCGATGGAGAAGGAGAAGAATGTCATTGGAGATGGCGAAATCGAGCAGCCGAATGCAGAGATGAAGCACAATGGAGCTCAGGGAGACTCTGAAAAGGAAGCAGAGAAAGAAGCAGAAGCACTCCTAGCAGAATCGCTCACAGCCGTAGACTCTGGCATCCCACTACCACAGCAAGAAACCCACCCGCACACCTCCACAACCGGCGCAGACACAGTTCTCCCACCAACGCACCCAGCAACCTCACGATCACACGCCCAAAACCAAGAACATCTCCAACTAACCCCTTCGGAAGCTTTTTTCCTCACCTACGCCCTCGGCATCTTGAAAGTCCAACCATTACCAACACCATCATCCAACAAAAACACACCCAGCATCAGCAAACCAGAAGCCTACACAGCTCCCGCTCTCCTCTCCCTCTTCAGTCAACACATCACATTTCCACCGCTTCCCACATCTCCCCACGCCACTCACAACTCTTCGAATCTACGCAAATTCCTCACAAACTACGCAATCTACCACCACTACCGCTCCCTCGGCTGGGTCATCCGTTCCGGCATAAAATTCGGCGTCGATTACCTCCTCTACTACCGCGGTCCCGCCTTCTCACATGCCGAGTTCGCTGTGTTGATACTTCCAGATTATAGCGCTTGGAGCGAGGAGGAAAAACGATTGTGGTTGGGTGAAAGGGGAGAGAAGGAGAGAGAGGCGGTGGAAAAGGGAAGGGATTGGTGGTGGTTGCATGCGGCGAATCGGGTGCAGAGTCAGGTTAGGAAGACGCTGCTGCTTGCTTATGTTGAGGTGCCGGTCCCACGAGAGCAGAATGAGCAGGAGGTGGATATAGGGAAGGCGTTGGAGGGTTATAGAGTTAGGGAGTTTGTGCTTAAAAGATGGAGTCCGAATAGGGATAGAGGATGAGTGTAGAGGATGCCTGTGCTATACATGAGCATTTGGGTAAGTAATACCATGACATCGCAATAGGTCTCAAATTCGCACGGCTCAGTATGCTTGCTGAATGGCTGTATTATCAAAAGGATGCTACGTCTGCTAAGAATAACAGGATGCTGGCATCGCCCTGTCAGGCAGTGGTGACATTTGATGGCAATACTACGTTGACGTGTAATCTAACATCGTGTAAATACATAGCAAGCCCAAATTCTGTCACGACTGCAGGCTTTACTTTGGCCCCATCTCTTCCTCTCTGTGGTGTTCTCTCCTCCTCTGCCCTGAGCGAAGTTTCCATATTCGCTGGTGCAAATCCCGCGGCAGCATCTTGCTCCTCGAAACCTTCTTGGTAGTAAGTAGTCTTGATCTCTTTCAAAGCAACAAAACTCGCAGCTCTTCCAAAACGAGTCGGAACAAGGATCCAGAGGTCGCGTGTACAGTTTATACAGTCTTTGTTTTGTATTTGAGACTGCCTTACGTTCACGGTACGAGGTGTTGCTGTAAAGTCGTCCTCATTCACAATTACTTTGTTGGCGTCTCTCAAGGGTATTTGTACTGTTTGATTGGTGGCCTCCGGAAGTAGGCATATAGAGATTCAGAAGTAAGTCCTGCAGAGAACTCCCGGTGTGCAATATGAGCTTGTTGATATTGAGAGCCTACTTGTCCTGCCGCTTGAGCTTGTTGACATTGAAAGCCTGGTTGTCCTGACGCTTGAGCTTGAGTAGCCACATCTGAAGTGCCTATATCTAAGATATTGGCCTTACCATACTGTTCAGCGATAGAGTCTCAAGTAACAAGTGTGTTTCGAGACCGTTGACAATTCGTAAAGTCATCTTATTGAGTGAGATAGTCTCCATTGCTTGAGGTTCAGAGTTTCCGTCTTTCTTCGCCCTCTTCACGATTCACCCTCATAGCCCTTTTACCCCGTTCAAGGCCAGTACTACAGGAAACAAAAGTTCTATCAATGACCACAACATGCTTGTTGCAGCAAGGACACGAAGAGAAGAGGTCTTAACGCTGTCTGGATGTGCAGGCCTAATTGGCCTTTGAGTCGTTGACCAGATCTGAGGCTAATGAGCAGTCGTCCTGCCAGTAGGATACCATGGCGGCGATGAGGAAGCTCACCTCCTGCAATACCGTCACACCTGTCGACCGGAACCACCAATCACTTTCGAGGGAATAGACGGTACTGTTTGGAGGATGTAGAAGGAAAGAGTGTCCGAAAAGAGTGTTTACTGGCAATAGACTTGGAGGATGTCTTCTGCACCTTAGCAGGGCGAGCCTCGACTTCATCACTCTCACCCTCATCATTCCCACTCTCACTCTCGTCGTCATTCCCATCGACGTTCTTGTCCTTGGCCTGTCTGGCTGTTTCTTTCAGCGCTTAAGCACTCGCTTTCGCCTCCACTTTCTTCTTTTCTTGGTGTATCTTAACAGCAACGAGCGTAGGCCGCCCAGGCCCCATCTTCTGTCTTCTCGATGTCGAAAGGAATAGAAGTCAAATGCTGCAATTCAAGGACATGTCAAATACTGCCTCGAACTCAGGCTGATCACTGGTATCGTATACTCTTCGGAGAGCCAGGAGGGCACTGCTCTGGAATCTCTGGCCCTGTGGACCAGGGTCACACCATTCGGTCTGGCCTAACGATTGTCGTTTGGGGCGTGCTCGTGATCCCGAAGCTGATGGCAGAGGAAGATAGGGTAGAGCAGGACGTTGGCAGATGCCAGTAAATCGCAATCACAACCGCAGCGACAACGAAGATTTAGCCAGCAGTTTAGGGAGCGGACGCGATATTTTCAGCAACTAGCTTCCAGCATTGCTTGAACATGGATGTCTGGTCTGGAGCGCTTGTCTGTGAAGTGTCCGTCTCAGAAAGGTTCGTCTCTGCGGCAACTGCCTCCTGCACGCCTCGTGTATATACAACTCATCGTTGCGGTCCCAACCATTAGGCATGCACTCAAGGACTGTAACACAAGGCACCCCAGTCTTTGGGTTTGGGAATCGTGACACGGTACTGCTGCTCGATCTTCTCAATGATCCTCAATAGGACGGGCCAGTCATTTCCCGTTCAGCAGGTTTGTTGGAAAGTGAGATGGATCTCAACCTTTGTGCTCTTGAAGTGTCACCAAGGGACCTTGGTTGACCAAAGGTAGGTTGAGTAAACGTAGGTCCTTTCACCTCAGTCTTCTCAGGTTGGTCAACAACTGAGCGTTGACGTGGATCCTTTGGTCCAGTTCAAGACTGCAATCGGCAGCTTCCTTGAGATTTCGATACTTCGTGTATTCGTCAATGGAGTCGTCAAGAAGCACTTGTGGGAACTCGATCGTAAGCTGATCGAAACAATTATCATCAGATACCTCGATTGCGCCGGCTGCGGGACTAGGATCGAATACCGTCACCAAAATTCGCTCATCAGCATACGCTTTGCGCTTGCAGACGGTGAAATGGCCACGAATCGACTCCGTTCCATGGTGATAGAGCACATCCCTCAATGAGAACTGCTCACCTGACGCCATCGAGAGCTCGACTGGGAATGAGATCCTAGTTTGGAGTTTTCGAGCGGGCACGGTGGCTGCGGTGGCACTTGATACATTGATATTGAGGTCAAAGCAGCCGAGGTGCGGAGTGAGATCTGTAGGCGCACATATATATAGATTTCGAGCCTTCTTCTTCTCCATGGCTGAGTGGCCTCTGGTGCTGCCTTCTTGCAGTGAACTGATCATAGTTGTGCCGAAAGCAGCATTTCAGCTACTGACGGAAGCTCGTGCACTAGATAGACCGTCCTACTTCGGATAGAAGCCTCTCAGTACCGGTCTCTAAATAGAGTCAAGCGCTGTCAATTCTGCAATTAGCTCTCCACCACGAGTTGCAGCAAAACTCTGAATCCTAGGCACCTTCTACTCGTTGATATTTTCCGCATAAGCGACGTTCCTACGTGTTAAAGACGTAATGTTTCAGAACTGGCTGTAATGCTTTGTCAAAGCCCGAAAATACAAAGCAAAGCCCCGAAGTCATAGAACCAGGCGGATCGTGATCTGCACGACCGAATGAGGCTCGAGTCGCATGCCCACTGCACCAACCCATAGGTAGTCGGAGCCATTGTTTCTTGTTTCAAAATTTGGCCGAGTTGAGCATTTTGAGTTCAATATCGTAGAGTCTTTTCGACACAGCTGGTTGGAAAACCTTCGCTATTTCTTGAGCCACTACTGCAGGTATAACCTTTGCTGAATTTTCGAGACAAACGTGTTGATTGCTGACTGGAAATAACAGGGCTCGAGATCGGGCAAGAGCTTGGTAACAGTGATCTTAACTGGTGGTGTAGTGATCCTTCTTGGCTAAGTCCTCGGACAAGACATATTCAAGCATGGCCTCACCATGCAGCGTTGCATACGTACACGTTCTTCGTGGAGTTGGAGTTATATATACATGGGTATTGTACAAACGCCACACACCGAGTGCAGCGATTGGGATTGTGCCTTTGCAAACCGCGGCAACTTGGGTATGTTGTCAGATTGATGGTCGAAAAGCTTTTTCAGAATCTCTTTTGGTAATTCCTCCACCATTTTGGTAACTTCCTCGAGAAATAGGCGATTATACAGATACCAAATTATTTTCTAGTGCGTCAGGGTCCTTTTCCTGGATGGCATTGTTCTCATCGTACTCCATAGTGTCAAGTTGGATCAGCGCACAAGCTAGCACGCCACACATTGCTGAAATGTATGCTGTAAGGATGAAGACGCCACACTGGTAGCTGTCGTCCTAAGAACAGGTATTCTCCTATTCTTCCGGATCCACTGTAGCACCAGACCAGTGAGCACCTCTAAACTCTTGCTCATTCAATGCGGCCCGCGACGTATATGTCATAATACGCCACAAGAGGCTGTGCAGGGCAAAGACTATCAGCACCAAAATGGGGCAATGCAGTCGTCTTGATTTGTCTGTTGATCAAAGTGCTCAACTTTAACTTGAGATACGCCTTGTTTTCATGACCTATTATCAATGGCCAGGAGCAAGAGATGTTGAGTGAAGCTGAAACTCCTCTCGTCACTTTTGACACAACTTAAGTAGACGATGTATCATGCAGTCTTGGGCCGCTCGATCGTGTCGTGTTCATGTAAGTGGGCACCTCTACACTGCTTCGTACTATTGGACATGAGATGAACATTATCTAGCAGGTATCACCCTGGGGCGAGTCCTGATACTTCCTGAGCATCGCGAGAATGTCCTCTTCTTGATCGAAATTGATCAGCCAAAGACGCGCAAATTGATATCCTCATTGTCACCAATGCCCAACAAGGTCGCTTCCAGCTGGGTACGGATGTTGGCGTCAGCGCCAGCCTTCTGTTCAGAGCTGAGGACAAGGTCAACGTCGGACGGCTCCATCGACGGTGCGGACTTTTGGAGGATGTCGCGACATTCTTGAAGGATTTGAGATAAGCGAGGGGAGCATACTTCAGAACCTGCAGCTCGTCACAAACTTCCTGCAAAGTCGTTTGAATGGTCGAGTTGAACTGAATCTCCTTCCGCACCTGCTTCACCCATTGATGACAATATTTAGTCGAACCGAGCCATAGCCGCGAAGCAACGTATATATATTCCTTGCCGTAGGTATCGAGCCGCTCAATCCATTGTAATTGCACTCTTCCAAGCTTTAACAGCTAGCTCTTCACGCACATCTTGTAGACTTCGAACATTTTGACGTCCAGTCTTGAACTCATTTCGTGTGACCTCTAGCTTTGCGCGTCTGCAAACCTAGTTAATGTCTAAGGTCACATGAAGAAGGGCGGAGAACTGTAGGCAGAACTCTCCCTTCATGTCGTGCTCGTAGTTCAACAATATTATGCAAGCGCGGATGAAGTGGCCAAGCCTTCTGATCTCCATGTTGTTGGTTTGTCTTCGTCATCAAGAATGAGTTCGATATCAACAAGAATGTGTTTATCTTGTACAAAGAACGTAATAAGTGCTGGGGCAAGATTCGCCGGGCCACCAGCAATAGTAGGCCTGTCCTTCACGTGTACTCCAACACCAAACGAATATGGTCCTGTAGCGAGTCTGTACGAGCTCTTCCCAGATCCAGTACTGTCACCGTTGAGCTTGTGATTCTCTTGTAGCAGACGGAGGACTTCGAAGAACATAGGGGGAATACTATCAGCTTCTTCTGCAAGTCCTCGGTCTGCTTCTCTCAGCCTCTAGCGTGGCCTTGAGGCTACGAGCAACAAGGTCGGAGGCGGTGCGGTGACGGAGCGGATACAAAGTAACATTCTCTGGTCATCCAAGAGCACGGCCACGGTATGAAACATACGCCGATATTGCATGAGAGGACAAGGGACGATAATTGCCATGCGCGTCCTTCTCCATATCGATACAACGAACGCCTCGAGTGCCACGAAAGAAGACAGTGCGAGCTCTTCTCAGTACTAGTGCTGGTAGTCTTGAGCTTGCAAAACCCTTCTAGCAAGCCGAGGGCGAATATGCCTTCTTCGCGGGCGCTGTGACAAGAGAAGTAGAACAAGAACTAATGCTTCTTGTTCTGAGGGTCGGATTGATATTGGCTCTTCAACTTGTCGAAGTTGAATCTGAATTGTCGAAGTTGAATCTGAATTGTTTCATACAGTTGGCAGCGGAGAGTGTCATGCTAGCTTTGTCTTGAGTTTCGACGCCGGTCAGGGACATCACGGCGCGTTGTGATGTCCATTGTACTTGGAAGTGTCAGACGACATGGTTGGGATCGTAGTGTGCATAAGTGCGCCTCGAGCGTAAGCACACAGCTCATGGACTTGCATGTCCTCCAGGTTAAATGGTAGCGTAGTGTCGTCATGCAGTCTCGTCTCTCATAGCGTCCCAGCGAGCCATTCTGTGTTGACTTGTGGTGGGCTCCATCCCTCTTTATATATATCTATCCTTGCAATCATGATGCTGTAGAAAATTGGTTTCGCTTCAGTGGTGATGACCTTTTCACCCATGGTCTTGATCTGGCTTCTAACCACCCTTTGTCCGCCAGACCATAGTCGCCAGCCGTGCTAAACTTTGGAATAGTGCCATCCTCTGAAGTCAACTCCTGTCTCTGAACATGGTTCAGCCTTGGACTTGATGATCTGAGCTTCAGTGGATGGAGAAGATTTGGTTTCGGCGAGGTGTTCTTCTGGGTGCTCTTGCATTTCGCGCACATGAGCAACGAGGGCGTTGTTGAACCTGAAACTCATAAACGTAGACATCTCGTCGTCCTCGAAAGCACCGGACATCGGCCTCTTGCACACCGCGCTGTGCTCGTTGCAACTGCATTCTCAATATTGCATTGGCACGAATTCGTACCCTGTGTCGTTCAGCTTTCCTTGATATCCTTGATCCCTCCTCCGCCTCGTCCACAGCAGCGTTGATAGGATCGAATGTCTCATTAGTCATTGACGCGATAGCTCAAGCGGCTATGTCTGTCCAGTGTCGCTGTGACGACGTACGACATCAACCGTCCGAGCTGCCGGCGCCAGACTACACCTACCACAACCTGGCCAAAACTAAAGGCATGCGAAAGGTGGTCAATGGACTCGTAGTTGCGTCCAGTCAGTGGAACAAGGTAGCGACGCCTGGTTGCTCGGGTTGGGTGGACATCGGAGGCTGCACTGGTGGTGGCGGAAAGAATGAGCTGCTTGCCTAGACGCACGGAGCCTAGGTTGTCAACGTCGGGCGATGCTATTGTGAGCCCACAGCGATGGTGTAGCGTTGGTCCCAGACGAGTGGTGACGTAGAAGCCCTTGGCGAAGCAGACGAAACTCGTAGAGTGACGCCATCAGTGAAACAGGGACGAGTGATGGAGCTGCTGAGTTCTGACGCGACTGGCGACGCTTTCTCAGACGAACCGCTGACGATAGGCGACTCCAGCAAAGAGGATGGCGATGAAGGTGGCAAATTCCGCTATGATGTGTCAGATGTTTCCTCTCCTTCTTCGGCATGAACGTGATCATAACCAGCACCCAAGCTCAACCTTTACTTCTACTCTGCCAGCCACTCCCTGCGGTCCTCTGCTGACATCAGCGTCCTCACCTCATCCTCGAACTCCTGGTCCACCACCACATTCGCAGCCCAACGAGCACCGGTGGGTGCTCCTATTATATATACATCTATGCAACCGTGATTGCCTGGGAATCAGGACCTGATTGACTCTGGTGTCATGAAAGACAAGAAATAGCCTTTCGAAGCCCAGACACCCACAAGGATTTGCGGACAGTGTAGCAGGCATGGCGAATATTCGGAGCGGGAACCATACGATATTACTACCACGCAACAAGTATGCTGAGTATCAGCTCACTCAAATACTGGCCCAATATTGATCCAGTTCATCCTGGCGGACTTCCCAAGCCCAATGCCAGCAAGTCTGATGCATCACAGGACTGACATCCCGTCTCAAGCCTTCCTCGACTTCGAAATCATCATCTGCACCTTCATCAGCAACGCTGCGGACACCAGCTTCCTTGTAGCGTTTGAGCAGCATTCGCTACAAGATATTAGCCATCCAATACGATCGCTACTAACAGGTTGGATATCGTAGACACTCACCCGCCAACGTCCGGTTTCTCCACAACACTTCTTCCATCTTCCCACTTGTCTGTCATCATCATCCCCTCTTCGTCCGATCCAAAAGCGACAATACCACTGAAACCACCCGCGCACATCCCAGTCATGCCTAATCCAGCCCGCAGCCTCCCATTCCTCGATCGTTTGGCCACATTTGACACCGAACTTGTTGACTTCCTCGTTATAGATTTCGCTGGTTAGAAACCGCTGGACGTCTAAACCTGAAGTCCATTCTGGGGGTAGCTCTTTCCAGTCGTCTTCGATAGTTGCTTTGAGCGTGCGAGAGTAGTAAGGGCGGAAATAAGTGCCGCCGAAAGCGCCTTGGCGGAGGATATCGGCTGGAGATAGATTGGGTGTGAAATCTGGATGGGAGGGGAAGTGGTAGATGCCTGTTTCTGTGTCGAGTGCTGGGATGGGCGCAGAAGGTGTCCATGAAGACCATGATGCACGGAGAGAGGCAACATCGTATGGTGATGTCGACACAGCGCCATCTCTGTCCTCCTCCTCTTGTTTGACGCGAGAAGACGCGGCAGACGCGAGTGTTATGTCGCGCGTTTGTTTCTTCTTGCTGCCTTTGAACTTTTTGCTGGGCTCTGAGGCCGCAGCCACGTCGTCTTCGTTATATGTTATCACTTTGATTGGTGCTGCGGCTATACGTGCAGACGTTCGTGAAGGTAGTGCCGCTACTCTTTCGACCTTGCGCCGTTTGGCTGCTGGTTCTGTTGTTGAGGAAGGACGGGCGTTGGTGGAAGAGGTGGATGGTAGACCCAATTGCTGTATTAGTGCTTTGTTACGTTTGATGTTCTCCAGTCGACGGGTCTCGTAGTCATTCATGGTGGTTGAAGCAACTTATGTATTTGATTGTTTGACTGGTGTTTCGTAAATTTGAGATGACGATGATCAATGTCGTGCCAAGAGTTTGGGCATAACTTTAAATAGCTGCATGAAGCTAGTAATCGCTATATCAACCACAAGACTATGCGTCACTGAGTTACACTGCGTCAATATGGTGTCAGCGGTATTAGGAGCTACTCAGCATAAGTCTCATTCGCTCATTATAATACAAGATTCATTCATCATCGACATCCTAGATCCTTCTCAGCAAGCAACAATCTGTCTTTCCTTACAACGCTTCCTCAAGTTACCCAAGCCAAACAGCTCATCCAGCCTCAAATAGATTGGTCTGGTTCCCCAGGTCGCCGATGACATATCTACACGCTGGAATGACTGTCCTGGCCACAACAGTACTGTTATGCTCGATTACGGGCAGGGTTTCAAGCAATGCCTGATCGATGTTCTACTAGCTGGATGTCGTTGAGGAGAGAAGTCGTTCGCAAGAAGCGTCATGAGGTATTCCTTTCAACTTGCATTTGACGTTGACGGCAGCAGAGAGATCGGGTTTCATAGTGAGAAGCAGAGGATTAGGACATGCATGAGGAGATCTGACCACAAGCTGATGTCAGAAAGACGGCCTCATTTCAGGATGTCCACGTTTACTTTTGGCACAGCGGAGGTCCTACAAAGGACGTGACTCCAGTAGTCCTCTCCATAACAATCCATCGTAGATCTTTGCCACGAAACTCTCGGAACCTGTGAACGGCGGACTGATTGAAATCATGGATGACCTTCGCGTGCGTTTTGCCAGTCTCTGTCAAATGCTTGCCAGCCACCTACGGGCTCCGCACACATCTTCAGTTCATGCACAACTAGCTGATATGTGCCATCAGCCGGCAGCGCACCACCGCAGACATTCCCACCCATGGCGACATTGAGGATATACTGCATTTCCTCGAATCTCCTGCTTTTATCCGGTATTTTCGCCTTCATCACAGCTTTGCCATTGATATACCAAACAATCCGACCTCTCTCACCTCGGTCACCGGGCTTTGGCGACTCTTCCCACGCAAGACCGAAGGTCACGCCCTCAGGTCGCTCGTACTGCACGTCGGGCGTCTCTATTACACGATGTTTGTTCCAATCTTCCCCGTTGAATTGGCCCCAATGGAGACAAGAGTGGTTGATGCGCTCCCCATTCCATACTTCCATGATGTCGCATTCTCCATCACCAGGCCAAGAGAATGGCTCTTTGGGTAATAACCATATCGCTGGCCAAATACCTCTAGCTATGGGTGCTGTTGCGCGGATGTGAAGATAGCCCCGAGAACGTGATAGTGTTTGACGAGATACAAGTCTTGCTGACGTATATTTTGTTTCTTGCGATGGTGCATTGGAACTGGCGATTGCTTGGAGGATTAGAACCGGCTGTTGCGACGCCGATGAAGATGCATAGAAAGAGTTTTGTGGCAGGTCTGTGTAGTTTTGTAGTTCGTTGTTGCCCCATCCATGTTGACCTGTTTTGTGATCAAAGGTGGACGAGATTGGTGATGAGGTGTCGTAAGTCCAATACACGGAGACAGGATTTATAGCTGAAGAGCCTTGGTTCCCAGGCTTCGAATGTGTAGGTATAGGTGGTGGGGCATTACCGGGATATTGCTGTTGTTGCTGCTGCTGCTGTTGCGATGGGGCATAGTAACCTTGCATGGCTTGTTGATACGAGTTGCCATGTTGCTGTTGTGGTGAGGCATAGTTGTTTTGCATGGGTTGCTGATACGAGTTGCCGTGTTGCTGCTGCGGTGAAGCATAGCCTTGCTGATACGGATTTCCATATTGCTGCGGTTGTTGTTGACCACTACTGCGATGCTGAGTTATTCTGGCCTCTGCTTTCGCTACGAGACCATCAAGCTTGTCAAAGAAGGGCATCACAAGTAAAAGGAGACAAATATTGAGACTGAAGGCCAAAAAGTGCATGAGCGCTTTGAAGATGAGCTAGAGTATGTACGTGTTTTACCGTTGTTTGAGGTTCGCCGATCATGACGTTTCATGTTTCAACCCCGCATCATCTTGAAACAGCTCAACTATACCTTCATTGTAGACTTACACAGTCGAAGTCATCCCAATCTCTCTTTCCATATCATGTCACAAACAAAGCAATCCCACCCCGACGCCGAGCTCCACCCCGAAGCCACCGGTCTCGCCAAACAAACAGTCAGCCAACACACTCAAACCCAAGATCTCAAACTCTACTCCGGCTGGTTCTGCCCATTCGTTCAACGAGCATGGCTCGTCCTAGAAGAAAAGAAAATACCCTACGAATACATCGAAGTCAACCCCTACCACAAGCCCGCCAGCCTTCTATCACTCAATCCGCGCGGTCTAGTTCCAACACTGCAATACGACAACAAGCCCTTATACGAAAGCACAGTCATCTGTCAATTCTTGGAAGAAGCATATCCAGAGCATGGCGTTAGCTTGTTACCCAAAGACGTATACGATCGAGCACGAATGCGAATTTGGATAGACTGGATTACGTCGCGCTGTATACCGTCGTACCATCGCTTTCTTCAAAAGCAAGGCGAGGTTGATGCGGAACGGCGGGAGTTTCTTGGCTTGCTGAAGGAGTTTGCGAAGGAGATGGATGAGAGTGGTCCATATTTCTTCGGCGCAGAGCCAAAGATGATTGACTTTATGTTGGCGCCGTGGGCTGTACGATTATGGGTGTTTGGTACGTTTCTATTTGATCTTTCAAAAATAGTCTCTTGGCCCTATACCTTTTGTTTTACCTTTTCTAAGTGGGATCTCCTAACATTAAACCTATTAATACAGATCACTACAAAGGCGGACTCAACATGCCAAAAGAGGGCGAGGCAGGAGAAGACGAAAAGATCTGGAAGAGATGGAGGACGTGGGCTAGTGCTATTGAAGAGAGAGATAGTGTGAAGAATACGTTGTCGGAAAGGCAGCATTATCTGCAGATTTATCAGAGATATGCAGATGACAAAGCTCAAAGCGAGATGGCAAAGGCAACCAGGGGCGGAAGAGGTGTGCCTTGAAAGTGGCGATGGTTGTGCTGTAGGTATGTAAACACTAATACTCTGCTAAAGACACGGCAGTGCAAATTCCAATAGCTTTAGGAAGCAACATGACGATACGACTGATGTCTTCTCGACGCTTGCTCAGCCGTGTAGTGTATTCGACGTGGTGAGGCCGTGTAAGATATCGCCATTAAGTTTCAATACTTTATGCCTTCGTGAGCACACTAGATAAGTCTTACCCAATCGGACTGAAGAGATTCGGCACTTCGATGTCTACGAAGTAGTTCAGAATGAGAGCATGCTGCCCTGCGCATGTAATTCCGCCTCCATCGTAGCACGTCTTCACTTTTCATTATCGCCCGCCTCGTTACCCACTCCTTTCTTTCGACTTTCATAGTATTCATGATTCCGTGCCTTATCCAATCGATTCAATATCGATCATCCTCGTAGCGCTGCTCATCACGTCCAGCATCATATGCGTTGTCGATATTATCGTCAAATCTCTCGACATCCCCGACTTTTCGTCCAGCCCAGCCAGCGACGTCTTCTGGAACGTCCTGTACGTAATATGCATCAGTCAGCAGCCATAATGTGCGGGAAGGAAAACGGAGGCAGGACATTCAGAAGGAAATGGGGCACGTTCGTACCTCGACATCCTGTACATCTTGATCGAATCTGTTCTCGAAGCGCTCAGGAATGTCTTCGACACGTTGGACTTCCTCGCCTGTCCAGCGTGCGGCGTTGTCGGGGACTTTGTGAGAGAAAGCACTGTTAGCATGGCTGGCTGCGTATCTAGTGGTCGCAGATCGAAGTTGGAGATGGACGGACGGGGGGAGGAAACCGGAGGGAGACGTACAATTCTCAACATCATTCACACCGGTATCGAATTTGCGCTCGACATAGCGCCCAGCATCATCGACGTCTTCATCAACGCGATATTTGTCGTATTCGTAGTCGTTGTCTTTTCAAGGAATCGGGCTATCGTTAGATTACCGGCTTTACATAACTAAATCGATGAAATGATCGATGGGCACTTACGGACTTTCTAGCATATTTGTTAGCAACAGAGCACAAGCTTAGTTTTCCCGATTGACTTTAAGACTTACCTCCCCCTCATGCATCAACAACGCCCCACCAGCCAGGCCAGCAGCACCAGCAAGCGCGGCCTCCCCATAGTGATGCTGTTTTGGACGTGCTGCTTGTTCTTGATAACCACCATATCCACCTCCTCCTTGAGCATATCCACCTTGGCCGTATCCAGCTTGACCTTGACCATACCCATAGCCCTCGTGACCTTGTTGACCATAGCCACGTGATGGCGGATATTGCTGTGGAAAGTCAAAAGTGCGTTCGCCGGTTTGCTCGTTGATGAAGAGGTAGCGGCCTGCTGGGGCGTCCTGTAAGAGAGAGTCTGATCAGCACGATACTCTTTTCACCTTGAGATCCACAAGGTTGGTAAAGATTGACTCACCCACATAGCTCTCCATGGAAAGAGAACTTGTGGAGGAGGAGGAATGCCGTTGCCGCGCTGGCCTTGGCCTTGGCCTTCACTGTGAGTGAATTCGTTGACGAGGGAGTCGAGGAGGCCCATGGTGATGTGGAATTGTGGTAACGATTGCAAGATGGAACAAGAGGTAAGAGGAAAACAAGTCAAGAAGATGACAGCTAAATAACAGGTTTATATAGGTGGTTACCGTTGTTTGTTGTTGATGTTTCAGCTCTAGCCCCTCCTTTGCAGATCGCGCACTTATACCACGTGCTGAGAGAGCTTAGCCTTTGCTTGGACGCTTGGCTGAAACACGCTCATATTATCATAATCATATTATTGTCGTTTTGATAACAATTCGAAGGCATATCTAAGAAGATTAATCGGCCACCCTCTTCGCAATCGGCCATTCTCTTCGCAATCGACCTGACTAAACCTAGCTATTGGAGTTTGGTAAAGCTGATATTTAGTCGTAGTCGATGCGATACTACCAAGTGACTCGACAGGCTGCTCAACACTCTAGGGAGAACGTGTAAGGCGCGAAGTCATGAAAGGCCGCGGCCTGGGCGGCATTGATAGCTGGTCGAAAGGGTAGATTCTGGAAAAGACTAGTACCCTTGAATCTCTTGCGATCATAGATCTCGGCTGCATGTGACTCGTTGAAAGATTGTGTCGTACCTGTGGCTGGTGCATGGTACGACAGGTAAGGTCGGCAAGAGAAGATGTTTCCCTCGGTAGCTAGGCCTTCGGACGGACGAGAGAGCTTTTGATCGACAGGCATCTCGCCAACAGCGGAAAAACCACGAGATGCACCTACGTTGGTGACTTGAGCTCCTGTAGACTGGAGATTCGGGCTCGTCGGTTGAAGAGATGTTCCAGTTCGTTCGCGACCAGCAGCGAACGCGAGCAGGTTCTGTATAACAGATGCTGCAACTGCTTGTGAGTCCTCCATGATAACGGTTGCCAACTCGAAACTACGCGACACCTTCGCCCAGGCCCGTCCAACTTCGAATCCGAGTTCCTGAATGCGCCTGCCAAGCTCTATGCTCACAATTTCCATGTGGTCGGCGATCTCCTCCATGCCGTCTCGCTTGGGTAGACTCCAATGTACTCTGAATGCCTCAACAGCGCCCTTCACATCGAGAGCGCTGGTACCACAGGCACGGCGAACAACCTCAATGGCAAGCTGTAGTGAGAGGGCGCGTTTGCGGGTGTGGACTCGATGCTGGAAGACGTCATGCAGATGGCGTCCGAGAAAGGGTGCCCACATGCCCTGTTGACGTAAGTCCTCGAAATCTGGACCAGTAACAGCACAATCAATAGGTAATGGTGTAGTGGTGGTGATCCCTTTTACGAGAAGCTCGTCCGATAAGTCCTGCCAGACAGTACTGTGACCACAGATGAAGACGCGAATATCTGTTAGTATATGCTGTTTGAGGTCGTCGCCGTCTAAGTGCAGGAATGGATCATCTGGAGTATACTGCAGTGGTTTGACAAGAAAAGAATGATCAGACGCACTAACGCTCGGTTGACTGCCGACCGCATGGAGAAGGTTCGAGTAGGCTTCAAGATCTTGAGTTTTCTGCCATTTTCGCTGTCTCTTACTGGACCTTGATTTGTTGATACCAGTTCGTTTACGCTAAGTGATACTGTCAACAACGTGTAGACACAAGATACAAAACTTGTTTCCATACCTTCTCACCGACTTGGCCAACGTTGGTAAGGTTGGACATTGTTTCGAACTCGAGCTCACCCTTAGCATTCTGCAAGTCTTTTTCGAGAGAAGCTGCTTCGTCTTGCAATTGACTTTGACGACCGCTTTGCTTGTTATGGAGTTTTAGCTTGTAATTGAGTAACTCGATCTTGCCCTCGAGCTGGTTGATCTTATTCTGCATGCTCTGCTCATGTTGGTCGTGCTCGGTGTGCTCCTGCTCAAGTCTGGCAGCAAGATCCTTGACTTTGTTCTGCAATGCACTCAAACTGCTCTTTGGGGTTCCGAATGCCTGCATCTCAGCAGCACCGAGCCCGGGAGATGTGTTTCGATGAGGTGCACTTCCTACTGGCGATGGCCGACTGTGATCAAGGTGAGACAAAATATGATGATGGTTTGATGTATACGTACCTCCAATGATTCGTTGTCGAGCCTGGCGGGCTGGCGGAGCGGACGTTCGAGGAAGGAGATCGATATCTGAAATGAGTAATGAGTTGTGTATCAAAGACGATGAAACTGAGACGTACCTGCGGCGCGACGGCGAACGCGATCTGGTCCGGCGAGGAGATCTTGTTCTGCGATATCAGGTAAGTCGAGTTTTCATATAGAGATACAGATGTTAAGCACCTTTGATGTTGTGGGGAGAGTGATCTGTCTGATGACCTTGGATGGAAGCGCTCACTACCATATAGACCCGCTGGCTGATAGCGACGATTGTAGGCGCGTGAGTCTTCATCCTCGTCATGGAATAGCGAGCGGTAGTGGATGTCGCGAGATGGTGGGTGATATGGACTAGAAATGTTACCAAAGACACTGACCGAGACGCATGACTTCTTACCTGAAAGGTGACCTTGAACGATCCCTACGCGAAGTCGTGCGAGTTCTTGAAGATCTGTAGTGGTCGGAACGAATCGATTGGGGCATCTAATAAAAAGGTTGCGACTGTTAGTCTGATCGGAGGACGATAAAAGTAACCGAACACGGCACTCCTCCTCCAAACCAACGCCAATGCGGCAAACATTGTCACAGGAACACGCGCGGAAGGGGATCGCTTGGCCAGAGCAGTGCCTTGTGATGACAGTAGCAGAGATAGAGCATCGTGTTGCGAATTGTATTGCTGGAACGAGGCCTTGCTTTCGATGAAGGAGAGAGGTCTCAGTAGTTGTCGCGCGAAAAGGAGAGTCCAGAGCGTGTATTAGGATGACATGTTAAGGCACGTGTTTGATATACCTTTGAGATTTGATGATGACTTGATAGTGCTATTGCGAGACGCGACGGTGTTGATGGAATTGAAAGTGATGATCAAGATTGAGGAGATAAAATGAAATGAGGTGGAGTGAAGTGAAGTGACTGCATATGGTAAACGAAAGATTGAACCATTTTTGCCGTTGTTGTCAAAGACAAGGAAGGCACGACTTTGTACTTTGTACCTTACCTTAGTCTCCATCACGATCTCAAGTGAGGCACGAACAGACAAAGGATTATTTTGGTTAATTGACGCAGAACGTCAGGCAAGGAATCGTTGTCGTTGATTGAGTACTGATCTAAAAACAAATCAGTTTGTTCGAGTTAATCTCCAAGATCTAGTTCCTAATTTCGCCATGAAGTCGCCATGATGGTTACAGCGAGAAGGTGTGATGGATTTGGTGAGGCCCATTGCACGTTGCGAAGAAGTCCTTGATAGAGCAGAAAGTTCAGTTTGAGCGTCCACTTTCTTCTCCGATCAACTGAAACTCCGAAACGACCTCGCAAGAACCACCAATAAAAATAATTGAAATGGTATGGGTGTCTCCAACTTCACTCCAGGTTGTAATGAAGAAGTAGTTCTTTCTCGACGAGCCGGATGTGTTAAAAAACAGCATGCGTGTCTAATCACTCCAATGTGCTCCTCGACGACTCTAGTAAAGAAGCCACTAATGTTAAGGGCCACGACGAAACGAAGCCATGTTGCCTCAATCTGGTCGTGTATAGGTTCAAGATCTGTATCAATAACTGGCATGAGATATTGGAGGAGGCTCGCCCGCCATGTCGTTCGAGAGCTATGATTGCAGATTGATGCCAGCTGTGCAAGACCAGGACTAGTATTCAACGAACGTGACTAGTAATTTGCTGTTCGAGAAGCTGCGAAGGAGGCAGTCAGATAATAGTACGCTGTCCGGTCTGATGAGCAGTTGAGTGGCTCATGATCGCAACCACATTGATTGTTGATCCGGCACTGTGAAACGATCGTTGCCAATTCAATCATAGCATTGTTCCGAGCTGCCGTGGACACGCCGACCGCTCAAATGCTCGAAATGCCTCAGAACTCGTGAACGCAAACATGCATGCTTTTCATCCCAAGCTCGAAGCAGGCGGGACGACAGCTTGTGGTTCAGAGCTCACAACCTGTCTCACGATATCCTTAAAAATAGGACACAACGAGCACGCCGTATATTTCTCCACCATAGGCGCACTCTCATCCCTATCTGGCTCAATCACCTGCGACTGCTGCATCTCCGCCGTCGGAGCCATCTCATCCTCCTTCTTCTCTCCACCATACCTCGGCCACTTCCTCTCCTCAACCAGCATGCCCCACCCCTCACCATCAAGCGGCGCGCTGCCTAAAAAGCCCACACTCCACTCCTTTGCCATAACGCTTCCACCTCCTTTACTAAACACATTCGTGACCTCTCCGCAACACGGACACACATATCCCGCCATGTTTTCGACAACACCATAGACGTTAAGCCCGACTTTGTAGCAGAAACTCAGCTCTTTCTTGACGTCGCTGGTGCTGATGGCTTGTGGCGTTGTTACGATGACTGCGCCGATTGTCCGTTCGATGGTTTCGTCTATTTCTGCGCCTCTGCGCCGCCGTGTGATAGGTCCAGGTGGGAATTTCGTGGGATCAAGAAGGCCGGTCACTAGGGAGATGTGCTCGTCTGATGTGCCCGGCGGTGTATCAATGAGGACATAATCCGTGTCAGTAGGCCACAGGACTTCGGAGAGGAGTTGGCCGACCATAGCCGTCTTTTTCGGACCGCGCCATATCACAGCGTCATTACGTGTGCGCAGCAGGAAACCGAGGGACATTACGTGTAGCGCGCCTATTTGCTTGGGTTGTTGTGCTGGTGCCTCTGCTTCGCTGCTATCTGCCGTGGTATCGCCATTATCGGCTGGTGTGCTGCCATTTGCAATTGATGGTGCAATACTCATAAAATCATGCACCTGCACAGGCGTCCAACCCCCCGGGGCCTGTCTCACTTTCGCATCTTCAATACCAAACAGTCGTGGAATCGACGGACCCGTCAGATCAATATCGAGGACGCCGACAGAGTAACCTTGTAGGCAGAGACTTAGGGCGATTTGGACTGTCACGCTTGATTTACCGACGCCGCCTTTTCCGGACAGAATGGGGACGATGTTGGGGATTGTGGATAGAGCGGACATGGCGACGGAGATGGATGGGTGTGGGATGGGAGGAAGATGGAGGGGGGGAGGAGATGTGGTAAGCAGTAAGGTAGTTGTGATAAGATCAAATAATTTGGATGACAAATTTGGCATGACGTTAGAGCCGGAGCTGGCTCCAGTTGTATATTTGCATGCATATTATGCCAGCTACCTAGAGCTGGCTATCTATCTTCGTATCATGCAGATGTAGCACCCTGATTACCATGACAGTCGTCTACCTCCTTCTCCTTTATGTCTCAACATAGTTCTACTGCCACTTTTGTACCACAACACCACCACGCTTAAACTCTGCCAAATCCCCAAGAACTTGAGACTTGTCGGTCAACTCCTTAGTGGGGAAAGTCGTCGCCAACACATAAGCTCTTCCTGCACTACCCGCATTTGCACGCGCAACAAATTCATAGACATCGCCAATCGTATGAGTTGTGTTGAACCGTGAAGGAAGACGGGAGCCATCTGCCAAGCGTATCTGTAGCGAGATAGTAGGTTGAGAGTCGTCGATTTGCATTGTGGAAGGTGTGGTCGAAGAGGTGGAAGCTGAAGTTGAGGACACTGTGGTGATGGCCGGAGGAGGCTTCGTCGCACTTCCCTCTCCAGGCACAGGACTACCTAGACGCTGACCAGATCCTCCAAATGGCTTGTACTTTTTCTGTGGTTGCACATATTTCTCGCCGCGATGCTCGTCTAATCGTACATCTACTGCTTGGCCTGGTGCGACATCCATGAGGTCGAGAGGTGCTGAACCGCGATTGATCATTTCCAACGTATGTCTGTTGCGAGGGTCGTCGTAGCGGTAGAGGTCGCCATCGTCAATCGAGAAGCCGTCTTCCCACAAGTGTAATGTGCGCTCGACCATTGGTGTAGGGCGATGAGTGGTGGCGTTGGGGTCTGGGATAACCTGACTTGGAGTGTCATCGCCACCAAGCGTCTGGCCTGCGCCGGAGAAGTGCGAGGGTTGCTGCTGAGCGTCTCTTGCTGGTGGTGGCCCATTGCTACAAAGTCTATCTTAGTCTCTCGTCTTGCTATTTTATGCAGGCAGAACTTACCGTCTAGCTGTCTCGAGCAACTTCTTCACCTGGTCATTGTGACTCGATCCATTTCCGCTATTTGGCTCTCTCACAGCAAGACCTGACTTGTCACCTCCAGCATAGAACTCTTGGTCTTTGTCTTCATCGTCACCGCCGTGATCAGAGTCATCGTGATCGCGAATATCCTTGAAGCTCTTGAATAGTGAGTTGCTCTTGCTCTTGCCTGATGACTTGGCTTTCGATTGTGAAGGTACGGCTGTGCTTGATAGTGGTATTGTGTCTCCTCCGAGTGTTCTTCCGCCTCCTGTACTCAAGTTTGCGTTTGCTTGGCGACTGCTTGATGGCTGTGGCGCTGAATGTTCTTCCTCATCGTCGTCGTCTTCCATGTTCGCATCTGGATCTCCACCTTCGAGGCTTTCGTAGTAGTTTGTCACTGCTTGGTCGACTTCCCAATCTGTGCTGGACAAGATTTGGGTGGCCTGTTGCAAGTTGTTAGTCTGGATTTGATAGTGATTGTCTGGCTGTTCAAGTGCTTACCATCTGTTCTGAGATCCCAGTGATGCCCACCATCTGAGCGACCTTGTCTGCTTCTGAACTACTCATCTTGATGGATTGTGGTGATCCTTTGTATTTACTATGTCTTGACCAAGATCAGATATATGGATCTCGTGACTGCTCTAAGGTAGTTTGGTGAAGTGGACACAGATCAAGAACAATTTTATGCAGAAAGAAGAAGTTGTTGTTTGTCAAAAGTCTGTTAAGATCCAAAGGTGAAACACACGCCTCCGTCATAGCTCTACGCTAAGGTTCAAAGTAGCAGTCCATGATACCTCAACATGAAACGATCAAGGCGACAACACCCTCCCTTCACCTTCCCACCCTCCTCAATCTTCCCCATCGCCACACAATGTCCTCCCCCGACGACTTCGCCGACATTTCCGCCCCATCCTCCTCTCCCGATACCTCCAACGACACCTCACCATCTCCACCATCTCCACCATCCTCCAGCTCCCCTCTAATCCTCTACTCACCACCAACAATCTGGGGCCTACTCCGCGGTGCAGCAATAAACCTCTTCTTACCCTTTCTGAACGGCTTGATGTTAGGGTTTGGGGAACTATTAGCGCATGAGACGGCGTTTCGATTGGGTTGGGCGCAGACGAGGGTGAGTTTATTGCCCGAGGCACGAAGAACTGTAACGCCGGTATCCATCAGCTGGTGAAGATGATTTGCTAATTAAGCAATCTACTTCCTTTTAGGTATTCCCCACGCATAGATCAGGAGGAGGTAGCAGTTCGCATTCGATGGGCCCGGGAATAGAGGTTAGAGATGATCCGATCAAGAGGCGGAGGATGGATGGTGAGGAGCTGGATATGTACACGAGTTTGGAATGAGAGATGTAGTACGCTATTTATGACATTTGAGTTGAAGCATAGGGTCTTGGGATGACAAGCCATTGAACAGATCTCGGCTGTGGAGTGTTGGACAGAAGAGTGATGCAGAGCTCCAGGTGTCTGATGTATGTCTCTACCCGCAAGCCGAGAAAAGACCCATCACTTAAACCCTGTTTTCAATGTCAATGCGGTTCCGGACGAGATGGTTCCTTCACAAGATCGAGGTGGGAGCAGGGGAGCGTAACGCTCAACCAAGCTACGATGGACGACAATTCAGACGACGCAAGCAGGGGAGGCCGTCTCAAGGCGAGCGAACAATGACGGTCAAAGACGAGGTCATATCAAGTGTGTTGGAAGCAGGGTGTATCGGAGTTGGCAAAGAGAGACGTCAACAATCAATGAGCTTTTGATGATGCTATACTAAACGTACATATGTATCAAGACAAGATTTCTACCCTACAAGCTCGTTCGTTCATTTCGAAAGGTCATCACCCCAAATCTTCTTTGCAATGGTGACCATGCTTCTAACCTTGGCCCACTGTTGCTCCTCGCTCAACTCGTTACCTTCCATGGTGCTGCTGAAGCCACATTGATGGCTCAAGCACAACTGATCAAGGCCACCTGGCGCAAACTCGGCAGCCTCCTTCACTCTTTTGATAATGGTTTGTTCATCCTCTAGCTCGGACTTCTTCGAGCTCATAACACCAAGCACCACCCACTTGCCGGACTTGGGTAGATGTCTGAGCGGGCTGAAGTCACCACTGCGGGCATCATCGTACTATGAATCGTCAGCATTTATTAATCGCCAACGCACTGATCAACCGATCTCGCTTACCTCCAAGAAATACGCATCAACATCCAACTCCTGGAACAAAACCTTGGAAACAGGCTCATATCCTCCAGAAGCAAACCATTGTGAGCGGTAGTTACCACGGCACAGATGAATACCAATCTTCATGTCCTTAGGACGCTTCGAGATGGCCTTGTTGATCAACGCCGCATACTTGTGCGGAAGCGCCTCAAGATCCTCTCCTCTCTCCTCTGCTGCCGCCTTTCGCATCTGAGGATCACAAAGGTATGCCAAGTTAGTGTCGTCGAGTTGGACAAAGCGGGCGCCGGCGTCGTACAAAGCCTGAATCTCATCTTGATACGCCTTGGCCAAGTCGTCGAAGAAGACGTCCAGATCCGGGTATGCCTCCTTGTTGATACTCTCCCTTCCACCTCTGAAATGACACATTGTGGGACTTGGGATGCAGACTTTTGTGGTAGCCTGTCCCTTCATACCCGCCTCATCGATACACTTTTCCAGATGCTTGAAGTCGTCCACTTGGATAGGCTGAGCATGCTTGACCTTGCCCGTGATAACCAACTTCGGAGGGGCGAAGCCAGATTTATGCATAGAAGGCGAGATGATTTGTCCCTCGACCTTTACACCATCGAGATGTTGTAGGTAGTCGAGATGGAAGTAGGCACGGCGCATCTCACCGTCGGTGATGGAGCGGATTCCATTGTCGAGTTCGTGCTTGACGAGGGAGGAGATGTGGCTGTCTTCTGCTTTGCGGAGGTCGGATTGAGAGGCAGATTTTTCGACGATTTGCTCGCGGATGGCGAGGATCTCCTTGGGGCGGAGGAAGGAGCCGACGTGGTCTGCGCGGTAGAGGCCTTTGGGGAGAGACATGATGGGAGTATTGGTGGTGTTGTTGATAGTTATGGGCTGGAATAGAATGAGATGGAATTTTGCCCCTCTCCATTGACTTTTAGACTTTTAGACTCTTTTTACCCCACTATGATGTGCCGACTTCGCCTACCGAGACAACCATCTTGGTGCTCTAAGCACTTTGTATATCTGCTCATTCAGTCATTAACATGAAACGAAAGAAAAAAAATATATGCCACCGCCATATACATATCCTCATCAGAAGAAATCACCCCAATCACTGTCTCCTCCTCCACCACCACCACCACCACCACCACCACTATTTCCACCTCCACCCCAAGGATCTTGGTTTTGATTTGCCCACGGATCCCCTTGATCCTGCGGTGGAGGACTCTGGCCCCAAGGATCGTAAGTGTCTTGCTGTTGTGGCGGTGGTTGTTCGTCAGGCACAAAGTCGTCTCTTTGCTCTGCCGTCTGACCTTCTCGTGCTCGTTGTAATGCATCATAGCCTGCCAAGCTACCTGCTCCAGCTATAGCACCTTCACCTGCTCCTAACGGACCTTTGGCTGCATCAGCGGCACCACGAACTGCTGATCCAGCTTCACTTCCTTCGACTGCTGTACCCGCCGCTCCTGCCCCTACCCCTACGGCTTCTGTACCTGCTGCAGCACCACCGCCGCCTCCAAAAGGTATAGGTAACCAGATAGGCATTGGGAATCCTCCACCAAAGCCTCCCACACTACCACTATGCCGTGAGAAGTAGTCAAAATCTATCGAGACAGCTGTAGCAAGCATGACGGCACGTTGATCGAGTGTCATTCCAAGAGAAGGTTGTTGTTGTTGTTGTTCTGACAAACTCGTTTCTTGACCTGCTGCGTCCATTCGCAAAGCGTATACACCAGTATCAGTAAATATCTCCCTGGCGAAACCTGCAAAGTTTCGATTGACGGAGCCGATAAGTTGTTCATCTGATGACTTTAAAGTAAAGTCCCACGACAGAAAAGGTTCGTCAACGTATGCAAACTGCTTGAAGCCGATATCTCGAGCACTCTTATCGTTCTCCACAACCGTGAATGACTTGTAATTTGACAGTGGAAGGTTACCAGATGTGAGGCGAGGCGCATCTGGATTCGAGCGCTCATCGTCTAGAGGTCGGGATAAGAAGAGGTTGTATTTTCGCCGTAATGGTGCCCATGATTGCTGAGCTTCTCCAATCACTCGCATTGCTGAAAGAGGTAGCCGAGATATCTGAGCTGGGACCTGATTCTGGGTGACTATCGAGTTGGTGCTGGTATTATGCAAAGCTGAGGAAGTGCCGAAGGAGGATGAAGCCGGATCAACAGCATCATACACACGTATGGCACTGTTGATCCATGAGAATGGTCGATGGAATCTTAGCACTTCTTTCTCGTTCCTATCAAATACGTGTGTTGTAAAGCTTCGATGTGTGCGAAATGCCTGTCTCTTCAATGCACTGCCTATACCATTGTCTGTTTCCGCTAAGAATCCGACATGACCACCTTGCGGATCCATGATCACGTATTTGTTTGCTTGCTCGAATCCGAGGAAGACGTTCATCATCTCGATTTGTCTCTGTACCACGATCGAAGAGTTGTTCAGTATGGATGTCGCTGGATGTTGCTCTATAAGTATAGCTTCGGGATCTTCGGGAATATGTACAGGAGCGAGGAGGGAGTTGACGGCATTGTCGGAGGTGTTTTGTGGGATGTTCGAAGGGATTGTACCGTCTGTACTATCACTATGTTGTGAACTGTGTTGCTGTCGCCGCCGCCTTGCAAATCCTGGTGTCCTGCCTTCGGTATCATATTGCTGTGGTCGTAGAAATCGGCTAGTTTGCGAGAATTGCCGGGTAGATTGGGATAGTCTCAGTTGATGAGAGATCCGTAATCGCCGCATTGTTGTTGTGTTATGATAATACATGAGAAACAGAGACGATCCTCCATCTGCTGACCTCGATGACGTAAAGTTTTTTCTGCGGTAAATCAACACTCTTTAGGCAGTTGGTGATCTGCTTTTTAATGCCCGAGGTCTTTCTCAGTCTTCGACACCTGGATCCCTCCCGGTATCGTGGTCTCTTTCAAGTTCTTGTACATTTTGTTCGCTCATTACTGTCTCGTGTTGTGATTTGAGTGCAGCTTCTGCAGTCGTTTTCTTGAGTTTCTGGTATCTCACTTGTAGCCACGAAAATGGTCTACCCTCAAGCTGCTTTTCTGGCTTTGGTAGCCGCCATCGTGGTTTTTCCTCTCTATGGTCCAGTGAAGCAGAGAATCGTGGTCTTTGGACTCACTAGAAGTGCCGACTCCATCGTAAACATCCACGGAAAAGGACTGCGGATCATACCGGACACAGTACAATGCGAAGACAGCCATCTGCATCAAGAGTCTGGCATGATATTCACTGCTTGTCAAGGTAGTGAGGATCCAGATGCGAGATGGACGTGGTTCCCACCATTGATCAAGTTTGACGAGCCGGGGAATGCCAAACAGGGCTCAATCTACGTTGTAGACCCAATGGTAAGTCGTAATATGTATGTGTAAAATGATGACCATGTTCTGACTATTACAAAGACATTTTCATCCCAGAAGCTGCAACTCACTGGCTTCAGTGGGCCATTGGTAACTCACGGTATGGACATTTTAACAGATCCTACCGACGCCCAGCTTCTGCATATTTTCGTGATCAACCATTTACCAAATCCTCAGCACTGGTATGCACAAGGCACCACTCAATCCTCGAACAAGACATTGTCCCAGATTGAGGTCTTCAGCCATGTTTTAGGAAGCCAGACTGCTGAGCATGTTCGGTCAATCAACGATCCACTGATCAAGACACCGAATGATATTCTAGCCACCAGCCCAACCAGTTTCTACGTGACCAATGACCACTACTATCGGGAGGGCGATATGCGTGTTCTGGAGGAAGTCCTCACGCAAAAATTCGGAGGATGGTCAGACACGCTCCACGTTGAGATCACAGATCCGAAATCAACGAACCCGTCGATAGGCACGCACATCACTGTTGCTCTCACTGGTCTTCATAATAACAACGGACTGGGGCGGTCTGCTTCGAGTCGTCCAGAAGAGATTCTCATCATTGATGCATCTGGTGGCGTTCTTACTCGTGCTTACCGATCTCTTGTTCCTGCTGAAGACAAGAAGCTTACTGTCGTCGAGCATATTCAATTTGATACTACACTAGACAACCCATTCTACTATGACGATCCTTGGGCAACTCCGGAAGACGATGCCAGTGGCTATGTACTGGCAGGTCTAACTCGTGGTATAAGTCTTGCGCTTGACTTTTCAAGGGCGGATAAGCCTATTCCTTCGACCGTATGGTATTCAAGACGATCAACAGCGACTAATGGGACGGAAGGGGAAAGTCACAAGGCGTGGGAGAAGACTGTTATTTTCCAGGATGATGGGAATGATTTACGAAGTGCCAGTTCTGCGATAATGATTGGTATTGATCCAAAGGAGGAGGGAGGCAAGAAGCGGGCTTGGTTGTTTGTGACCGGGTTCGCATCTTATGCAATGGTAGCTACGAAGGTGGATTTGTGAAGTAGCAGAGAAGGTCGACACATATGAAGACGAGCTTTGTTCGCTTCTGGAAGGTCATCCAGGGCACAACCTCAGCAATCTCCGTGGCTATAGGTCTAGCGGTACCATTCATGCAGGTATACTGCATTGGATTGACCAGAGTGACGACAATACCAAGCCTGTCACAACGTAAGCCAAGAGATGCAACGGGATGAGCTTAGCGAAGCTTCAACAGGCTTGTTCCAACTCATGGGATTCTGCAAATTGCAGGCCCTAATATTTGTCTTTCAACCGTCTATTGCCTGTACTTCTCTGCCACCATCACCTTGTGGCTGAGCAAAATGATGCCAGACGGACTTGAAGTCTTGAGGCTGTGCCTTAGTGGGGTCAAACTAGTCCCTGCGCTGATGACGTTAGTGAAACGTGGCTGCGTTTCAGCTATGTCGCTCCAGGAGGATGTAGGCTACATAGAGACGACAGTAGTAGAACACGTACGCAACTCTCCAGCGGCTAGTGGCCTGGTGATTGGTTATAGCAGTTGTAGGAGGTAGACAGAGCAATGATAATAGAGACATAAGAGAGGTGTTTACTTTGAGCAGATCGTCCCACGCGTCTGATGCTATTTTCAGCCTCGACCCCGCTAGATTGGCCTGGAATTGCCCTATTGCGTAGCTGTCAGGTAGACAGCAAACGCCTTGAAACGAGGGGTATCTCTCGCTTATATAGTCTCGTTGCCTTCCCTTCTTCCACCAACAAATTCCAACTCACTTCATCACATCCTGCTCTCACCCAACAAGACCAAACACTTCCCACCTTTTACTACCAACACTACTCATAGCAAACATGCCTTTCGGATGGGGAGAATCAGAGGATGCGTAAGTAATCCCATCACAAACAGATCTTTCTAGACCTAACTAATAGTGTCCTCCAGGTACCAGCAGATGTGTACGTTAACTCATCTTGGACGCTTATGACATGATGTGGAAGATGTTAATACCTTCATCTACAGACGACGGCAACAGCAACCAGCCCAACTTCGAGCCCAACGAGTCTAGCTTCGGTCATGAGCTTGTAGCCGGTGGTGCTGCTTTCGCCGGCTTCAAGGCTTTCGAAGACCACCAGAGGAGCGAGGGTACGTTCTACATTCCTGTTCTATGTCACAGCACCTGCAGCAACAAACTAACACATCCTTTGTTCTCACCAGGCAAGCCCGTCTCCCACCAATTCGCTAAAGAACTCTTAGCTGGTTTCGCTGGTGCTGAGGTCGACAAGCTCGCCGAGACCAAGGGAGAGGACTGGTTTGACAAGGAAAAGGCTAAGCGCCAGGCTAAGGAGAATGCCATGCAGGTAGGTCCTTCTACAGCGCACCATATCCGCATGCAGATCTATTTCGTTTACTAACGCTACATGGTAGATGTACGACGACCACTACGGCAACCAGGGTGACCAGTATGATCCCCAGCAGATGCAGCCTCACGGACGCATGCAGCAGTACGGCAACTGGTAGACGGTCATTGTCTGCAGTCATTTAGTCGACACTCGATAGCTGAGCGGAAAAAGTAATGGATTCATGACTCGGCTGGTGGAATATGCCTTTTTGATGGCTTATGAGGACATGAAGATGGTAGCTCCTTGATAGTAGAGCTAAGAAATAAAACACCTGTTTCTACTCGTTGCATTCACTTTTGCTACTCTGTGGGCTACAGCTCGAGTCACAACATAATGCTATACTCATCAAGATGAGACGAACTCAACTTATCGCTATAAGCTTGGCTGTGAGATCTGATGGTAATACTGGCCCAACATATAAAGTCTTCCTCCAGCTCTCGCGAAATACTGAAACGCTAAGCTCTTAAGGCCGCATCCATGTTTTCAACCACGCTCTCTTGTGATATCCAACATGACTATTTGACTCAGCCATAGTATTTCATGTTTTGCATACCTCCTTTTGCCGCATCAGCCGCGAGACTTTGCAGCGGACACGAGAAGCTCTTGGCCGTTATCATTGGACGAGTACCTTGCTGGGTCGATAGTTCGTGCTTACCAGAGAATTCTGTTTACCTTTGCCATGAGACAGAGTCTAGAATTGTTGTGTCGTCTTGTACCTTTTGAACAGATCCATCTCAAGTTCAGATCACCTCGCCCAGAAGGCCCCATCCCCAGAGACCAGCCAAGGAAAATCCGAGCGAGGACCTCAAACGACCAGAAGAAACCCGCTTTCCAATGCGCTTGCTGCTACGCCCTGCATGATTAACAACGTGATATAGGTGACAGGATCAGGCCATGAAGTTCGCAAAGTACGTCCCGGACGCGCAGTTATCGAAGAGCAAATCAGCCAGCGAATGACTGCTAACATTTTGCGGTCAGGGAGATCGAGGAAGACCTCGTGCCAGAATGGCGGGCAAAGTACTTCGACTACAAGGTAGAATGGCATATCCTTCTCCACACTACCCAGATGGCTGACAACCTTCTCTGTACAGCAAGGAAAGAAAAAAGTGAAGGCAGTTACCCGCGCCGTAAAAGCTGCACAACGGACACCCCAATCTGGCCGTCTACATCCAACTTCTCCTACACGAAGAGGCACCAACGACTCAGCCAAGACACCCTTTCTCGGTGCAGCAAATGGCTATGGGAGCTTCTGGACATCCAAATGGTCGCATACACAAAGACCAGGATCTAGCGATGAAGACGATGAAGAGGCGGACGAGAATGGCGATCTACCTCATGTACAGCCATACAGGGAGAATAACGCGCCGACTCTGAATCTACCACAACCGGCGCAGACAAAACCACAACCAGTGCCTATAAGTAGACAGAATGGCGATGGAGGTCAGAATGACTCAAAATGGATGAGATATGGCAGTATTGTTGGCACTCCTCCTTCTCCATTGAGATCAGGAGGAGCTTCCCTGCGGTTGCCAGGACCAGCTATGGATCCTGATGCACAAGGCACTGGTACGATTAGAAGAAATGAACATGGGGATATCACTACAAGCTTGCCACGCCTACGACCAAGTCGAAGATCAGCTCCAGCCATAAACCCTGCTGATGGAAGTGCATTTGAAGCTGGTGAGACAAGACGGCCTTTTCGCCATGTATCCTTCACTGGAACGCCTCGCCGGTCAAAGTCTGCTACCCATGCCGGGACACCACACGAACGACCATTGCTAAGGCGAATCTTCTCGCCAAAGCCAGCGTCACATACAGCAGCACAATCAGACGATGACATGCCTCTTGAGGCTCTAAAGGCGATTGACATAAAGCAAGCTGAATTCTTTGACTTCCTGGATAAAGAGCTAAACAAGATAGAGACTTTTTATGACTCGAAAGAGGAGGAAGCTACAAAAAGGCTCGATACACTTCGCGCGCAACTGCATATTATGAGAGACCATCGGCTTGAGGAGATTGTGCAAGCACAGAGACGTAAAGAAGCGCGCGCATCAAAAGGACATGATGCTTTGGAAGGCGTTGATGAGTTCAACCATTCAAGTGGACATATCATGGCAAATCCGGAGCATCTCAAAGATCTCCCGAACGCCCTTGATATGTTATATCATCCCATAAAAGCAGCGAAGCAAATTCAACTTCGTCCACATCCACAACACAACAACAATCTAGCAACGCCGCCCAGCTCGGCCATCGACCACAACAAAGATTATACACGTAGGCCAGAAAAGCCTGAAGTGCCATATCTCACAGCAAAACGCAAGCTAAAGGCAGCCTTACAGGAATATTATCGTGGTCTGGAACTGCTCAAAGCTTATGCACTACTAAATCGTACTGCCTTTCGCAAGATCAATAAGAAATATGACAAGGCGGTCCATGCTCGGCCAACTATGAGGTATATGTATGAAAGAGTCAATAATGCCCATTTTGTGAAGAGCTCAGTGCTTGATGGTCATATCACTGCTGTGGAAGATCTTTATGCAAGATATTTCGAAAAAGGTAACCACAAGATTGCTGTCAACAAGTTGCGTAAGAAGAACTCCAGGATCGGTCATTATACTGGTTCGGTGTTTCGAAACGGTGTCTTCGCAGCAGCTGGACTAGTATTCGGTATTGAAGGACTGGTGTATGGTGCAGAGCTACTCTTCGATGCCGATCCTATGGTGACTTTGTATACAAGCTATTTGTTGCAGGTACGGATTGGAATGATGCAGATACATACTAGACAACTACTAACATATGTCAGTTGTACGCGGGATACTTTCTCTTGCTCTACCTCTTTCTCTTCTTCTGCTTCGATTGCGCAATATTTGAGCACGCTCGTGTCAATTTTCGATTCTGCTTCGAATACGATCCACGGACCACTTTGAGCTGGCAACAACTGGCAGAGCTACCTTGTCTATTTCTCTTCCTACTAGGCATTACTCTATGGCTCAATTTCTCGCGAATAGGTGGTGACACGATGTATATCTATTATCCAGTAATATTAATGGGGTTGACGACCCTTATCATTTTCGCACCTGTACCAATATTCTACCATCATTCGCGGAAGTGGCTAGCTTATAGCTTGGTACGTCCGAAGAAGTAACGAGCAAATGTACAGATACTAACACATGATAGTGGCGCCTACTTTTCGCTGGAGCGTATCCAGTTGAATTCAGGGATTTCTTTTCAGGCGACATGTTCTGCAGTCAAACTTACGCCATGGGGAATATCGAAGTCTTCTTCTGTCTCTACGCACATTTCTGGAACAACCCACCTCAATGCAACTCTAATAGTTCAAGACTTCAAGGATTCTTCACCTGTTTGCCAGGTGTCTGGCGACTATTGCAGTGTCTAAGACGTTACTACGATACGAGAAATGTCTTTCCACATCTTGTCAATGGCGGCAAGTACACGGCTACCATACTTGCGGCCATGTCTCTCAGTATGTACCGTATCCACAAAACCGAAGGCTTGCGTGGCTTTTTCATTGCCGTCTCAATCGTCAATTCGATCTATACATCGATCTGGGATCTTCTCATGGACTGGTCCTTGCTCGATCCCAACGCTCCTTATCCCTATTTGCGGCCCGTTCTCACGTATAAGAATCCCTACGTGTACTACGCCGCCATGATCCTCGATCCTATCCTACGTTTCAGCTGGATCTTTTATGCCGTTTATTACCACAACCTCCAGCACAGCGCTATTATATCATTCATAGTGTCATTTGCCGAGGTCACCCGTCGTGGTATATGGGTTATTTTCCGTGTGGAGAATGAACATAATACCAATGTTGGCCGCTTCCGTGCCAGTCGTGATGTCCCACTTCCCTACAAGATCAAGAGCAAGGATTCTGAAGAAGCTGGCGGAGAAGAACATCCGGCCGAAGACGAGGAACAGCAAGCCCAAACAGAAGCTAACACTATCCCTGGCGCTACACCAAACACACCCCCATTGTCCTCTCGCACAACTGGTCGACAATCTGCTCAAACACCTGCAAGCGCCGGCATGTCAACCAGCACGGACATCGAAGCCGCCAGATCACCCGCCATCGCATCCCTCCGCCGTCGTCAAGGCGACCCAAACTCAAACTCAAACGACTCCCCCGACACCCTCTCCATCCGCGAACGATTCGGGCGTATCCTACGGGGCGCGCACGCCCAAGACTTCGAGCGACGCCGCAAGAGCGAAGAAGACGAAATCCGCGCTGAGAATGGAGACGAAGAAGATGATGAAGACGCTGATGATGCGGAAGAGCACGCGCAGGATCTGGAAACGGGGGGGCATGGTATGGATCAGGAAGATACGGCCGAAGTTGGTCGGAGGCTGAGGACGCCGGTTGCGAGACCTGATAGTCGTGGCGTGGGTGATGGAGGTGAGGCGGTTAGATCGAGATGGAGAGATATTGCGAGTGGTGTTGTGGATTTTAGGAGGAGTAGGCGAGGTGTTGAGGCGCTGAGGGCTGGTGATGGTGATGGTGATGGTGATGGTGATGGTGATGCTAATGGGAGAAGAGGTAGTGATGCTGTTATGGAAGTTGATGAAGATGATAGGAACGAAGATGAGAGGGAGGGAGAGGAGGAATATGATGAGATTGAGGATCGGAGAGATGTTTTGGGTGCGAAGGTACTGACGGAGCATGCGACTGGTGTTATGAGGAATAGAAGTGATGACGATGATGAATGAGGACTTAGTAGCGGTGGGTGGGTAATGTCTCGCAACTGTAAATGGATGTCGGAATCATATTATTCTTCAATATGAAAGAATCACACTCTGAAATGCAGCGCGTAGCGAACGGATCAACGATCTTGGCTTGTGCTAATGCTACCACTTGTTTTTGTAGTCAACCCTGTCGTCGATTGAGATTGGTGAAGTTTGCGCTAGAACTTATTCTAGCTTTTGTCCGTTGGTTGTTTTGTTTTGTTAAATTGGTGATGTGAGCAACAAATCACGCTTCACCCAATCCCCATCAACCTCCTCAACATCAACACTTCATGCTTGGTCACAAAAAGGCCATTATCCATCGGTCCACCGCTTGCACCACAAATCATGGATCCATTCATTGCATCAATCAAATCTCTCACTTTCCCGCCTTCCCACTCGCCTTGGTCGTTGGTCCAGAATGCTCGTCTGATTCCGACGGAATGCATGTATGCTACGCATCTGTAGCAAGGACGAGAGGCGTGGATTGCGCTGTAGTCTTCGAATGCGCAGCTGCTTGAGTTTGGGGAGCTGGACGGGCGTGGGTGAGGGTTGAGCAGTTCGTCGTGGAGGGAGAGTTCGCGAAAGGGTAATGAAGATGTGGTGGACGTTGATGAGGTTGGTGAAGATGGCGTGGTTGAGACGGATTGCGACGATGAGCTTGAGGAGCTTGAAAATGATGATGTACTACTGAGTTCGAGATCGAGTTTGAGATCGAGGACATCGTCCGTTGCAGCACGTTCTAGCTCAGAGTCGCTCTCGGGCGTTCGTTTAGCAGGAGTGGTAGTTGAGACTCGGTCCTTGTCTTTGCCTTTGCACCATCCTAGTCGCGTAACGTAGAGATCAGCTCCGTTAAGGCGGGGATGCTTTTGCCGGTCTTTGACGGAGACGGAATCGCGGTGCGTCTGAGCTATTGGTGTGAGCGTTCGCTGGGTGTTTGATGTCTTACTTTGGTTGGAGCGTGTGGACTGGGGGTGTTAGCTTTGAAGATCATGGGGACGGTTTGGTATTGACTTACGTGATTGTGCGAGGGCTTCTTGGCGTGAGTGTTATTGTCTTCATCAATATCCTCGCTTGTGGTGGTGGAAGATGCTTGAGACATAACTCCAGTCAACGTATCCTTGCTGTGAGTATAAGTGCTCTTATCTGTGGCAGGTTTATGACTTCCTCCATGCTTAGACACAAATTGCTGTGGCTGTTGTTGTTGTCCATCTTTCTGAACCTGTATGTGATGATGACCATTCTCTTTCTTCTTTTCTCCATCTTTCATCTTCTTCTTCCCGTTCATTCGGTGTTTCACACCACTCTGACCCGCCTGAAACGCCCCACCCTTGTTCTTGTGCAGCGCTCCTGCCTCCTTGTACCCATACTCGTACTTGTTGTCTTTGTCGTTGCTTCCGTACCGATCCACCTGATTGAGATGCAGCGGCTTCAAAACCGCACTCTTGAACCTGCGGCTTGCCAGTGGCGGTCGAGGTGGCGCAGACACGCTCGACATATTTCTCGAGCGCCTCTTTCCGTGATCGGGCTTTACGTTTAGAGTTACCCGATAGTTTGAAGCACGGTTTTTCGCAAGACAGCGCACTAGACGACAGCTTAGTGCAAGTAGTCAGGGCAGAGTGTATCGCTGCCATTTCGGAGTGCATGCTTAGGGGTGTGTTGACCAGATGGCCCCCGCCGCCCATGGATTCGTAGGGCGTGAATGTGGATGACGTCGTGGGATGCTGCTGCAGGTCCGGCTGATTGCGCTTCTTCTTGAGCTTCAACTTCAGTGCGAGCACGGCCGGACTGTCGAGGGCGCTGGAGGCGATGCGACCCGTCTTAAGAGCGCCTCCGTTGAAGCCGGGACGGTGGTCGTTGTAGCCTTGGCCGATGACTTTGCCGCCGCGGACAATGATGCAGCCGTGACGGTAGTGCATGGGCGACTTGGAGGCCTGCTCGAGGCAAAGAGTAAGGTAATTGTCCGACTTCATTGTAATTTCGTGGGTGGAAGTTGGTAAGTTGCGGAGTGGTTTAAGGCGGTGTGTGGAGTGGTTTGGAAGGCGACTGAAGTCTTGGACGTGGGAGCGAGTGCTTGTTGCTACTGTGTAGAATCGAACTTGCGGTGCTTGATGTTGATGTCGTTATGGGTTCTGCGGACTTCGCTCCGTTTTTGTGCCAAGCCTGTCTTCTGGTCATCACAAGACTTGCTTGTGCAGTGATTCTTATAGTGATGCTACAACGAGGTCAAATTCGAGCGCGGATCAATATCAACACCATCATCATCACCATGCAGTGATTAACAAAGTAATGTTGCAACGAAATCAAATTTGGAATCCCTCTGGCCTGTTCTAATTATCGATATCCCCTGCCGGCAGACTTCCTGCTGCGATGCCATACTTTTCATACTCTTCCCTCCCGAACCTTACTATTTCGCGACACCTCCCGTCCGGCATTACCTCGTCAAATCGTTGTCCTTGATGAATTTCACGATCAACAGCGACATTTCCTTTGGCTTCTCCAATCTTGATAATCTCACCGCTTGGAAGCTTGAGAGACATGACCTTCACATTCTCGTTCAATGTTTCCAGGTCGTGGAGGGTGAAATGAGCACCTGGAACTTTTCTTCGTGTCGTGCCATCCTCAGATACCTCCACCAAAGAAATAGTCTCTTCGGATTCTGGTCTATGCCGCAGGTCACCCGAGAATCTAGCCACCTCCCGTAGTATGCCGTCTGGCTGAACAACATGTAACACCTTACTCCCATTGGGTCCGGGCATTACTCTCAAGTCGACGGTTTTCACGCCTTGTCCCTGCGGAGTTTCCCTTCTTTGTGTCGTCATCTGTCGGAGTACTTCAAAAAGTTGCCGAAATTCGTCGGCTCTCATGGGAGAACAGTGCATCATAGCTTGATCCGCTCGGCTGGGATGCGGCTGTTGGGCGTCTTGTCCCATGGAAGGTATAGGTCCACAACCACCTATTCCACAGGTATCGTTCGTCATATACCACACAGTCATGCCACGACTATTACCACTCGGATCACCCTCTTCAATGGCTTGCTTGCGTTGATCGAGCTCAAGCTGTAGCGCCCAATTCTGTATTGGAGTGGTATTATCCATCCATTGCGTCCGACCGCGACGGCTCGATTGCTCGTTTGTGTCAACTAGAATCAACGTAGTATGCCACCTACCTTTGACATCAAAGACCTTGACCATTCCGAGCCTCCGAGCAAGCCATAGCAGGCCATGTGCTCCAACAATCGAAGACCGGAAGCATTGGCATTGTGGTACTTCGTCTGTACATCGAGATACGAGGCGCCTTCTTCTTGTGAAGGCCTCCTAGTAAGTACCCAGTATACGGTGAGGCCGGATACTACGATATTGGCAAACAGAAGGCCGGCCAGCTTGCTTCTTGGAGGAGCTTGAGATTGGTATATCGGTGGAGGTAGTGTGGGCGGGCCACGAAGCTGGTTTCCGCCAGCCTGAAAGTAGCTTTTGTGACCGCCTTGATGAAGACAAGAAGCCGAGCTGAAGTGCTGGAGGAACCTTCCACGACCTGATGGTATGCCAAAATATCTCGAGCTACCTGAGAGGTTCAGGCCTCGCATGGCACAGGTTATGAATGACATTGGCCGTTGTATGTTTATATGTAAAGACTGAGCAAGCATCGTAAGCCTGTGGAGAAGAAACTTCTTCTTTCACTGATCACGTCGGACACACCGGAACACAGTCTCAAGCTTATCAGAAACCAGAAGCAGAGAGGACGGGTATGGAATCACACCAACAACACCCAACAACACCCAACTCACGCGAGAGTGTTGAAGAAGAAAGAGTCACAGTCTCGAATAGGTAAAGCAGCGCCTAAGGAGACGGGGGCCGCGCCCATGTCCTGTTGCTGACACCTTGCGACGGCCTCTCGAACACTTTGCTAGGCCCATCTGGTCGAAGCGCAAAGCCAGCTCAGCCCCTTTCTGTCAGGCATGTGCTTTTGGCGGGGGTCAGGGTTCAGAACTGCATTGGTTTCAAGTGGTCTTCTTTTTTGCTGCTGCTTCCAATTCTACACCAACAACAAATACATCATCTTCACTCCTCGTCAGTCAACTCTTCTTAGACCGCTATAATCCTCCGAGTCATCGCTGACAGATATATCCTGCAGATACAAAGACCTCCCGAACAGCAAAATGACTACCGAACAGACCTTCAGTGATTAGTCCCTATTATATACATGGCTTGGAATGTGTTTGACTAACTGTAATCCTTCAAAAAGTTGCCATTAAGCCAGATGTTAAGTAGAGCATTATCGGCCTTTGCTGCAGAAGCTAATACTCCTACAGGTGTCCAGGCAAGTCTTCGCCAGTCTGAAGCAGAAGATTCGGCTACGAAACGGCCACTCTGACCTCAAGTACTAACTCGACGACTCCAGCGTGGGCTCATCGGTCCCATCATCACTCGTTTCGAGAACCGCGGGTTAGCCAGATTTCCTCATCACTTGTGGTCATCACGTATACATTACCCTCAAGACTGACATCCATGTCCTCCACAGCTACAAGCTCGCAGCCATCAAGATGGTCACTCCTTCCCAAGACCACCTCGAGACTCACTACGCCGACCTCAAGGATAAGCCTTTCTTCAAGGGTTTGATCACCTACATGGGATCTGGCCCAGTTTGCGCCATGATCTGGGAAGGCCGTGATGCCGTCAAGACTGGTCGTTCAATCCTCGGAGCCACCAACCCCCTCGCCTCTGCTCCCGGTACCATCCGTGGTGACTTCGCCATCGTGAGTAAATCAAGAGAATAGGAACAAGGTGAAGAATACAGACGTTGATGAATTCATAGGATGTCGGCCGCAACGTCTGCCACGGATCCGACTCTGTTGATAACGCAAAGAAGGAGATTGACCTATGGTTCAAGAAGGACGAGGTTGTCTCATGGAAGCAGGCTGCTTTCAGCTGGATCTACGTATGTTCTGTGCTTGATTGTGTATGCTGATTCGATAATCTGACAAACTTTACAGGAGAAGGATTAGATATGATGTGTTCAGGGCATATCCTACTATTTCGTCAATCTGGATAGACCACATACATCAAAAAGTGTACAAAATCAATGATTTATGATGTCCTTGTGTATCCTCGTTCATGTTGCCTCATTCTCATCCAGATTCCACCAACCATATGTTCAAACTAGCGCGGATGTCAAATTACAATACCAAGTCATTCAATACTGGTGTTTGTGCCGAAGATGCGCTGATATTCACGACTCTTCAGATCGCATGGGGGTGAGCTCGCAAGGGCCCTCTATGAAGTGATGGGAGAGTTGAGACTTCGCTTACACTTTGCTGTGTACTGCAAGATGCATCTACGCAGTTTACAGCTGGTAGCGCGGCCGACATACATTATTGATTACTTTCGTGCAATTGCGAATCGGGTTTCTTGGTGTGAATTAGTAGTCTCTCAATTGCTAACTCATTTAGACAAATAGCGAAAGAGGCATGATACCATCCCCAAGCTCGACAACCATGTGTAAGCAGTAACTCAAGACTACGACTGTCAATAGCCAATATCATGTCATTGTCCCTGAGACGCTCCTCGACCCCTTTCTCCACATTCGGTGATTCCACAATCACATTATCACACACGACTCGTAACTTTATTCCTATGAGCACAATCACAAATTAAGCTTAAGCAACGCCAGTGGCAAGGCAATTTGAACTCTAGGCCCGTGATGACAACGAAGGCAAGAGACAGGAAAGGCAACATGATCTTGAACCATGCTGAAAGGCGTGCCTTATCACGAGTCGTAAAGAGTTCAGTTCGGATTGTTTATGCTTAATGCTTAGACACATCCCTGCTAGAGCCTTAGACTGTGGTGAGTCCCGGAAGAGAATCGTCCGCTCGCATACCGTTGTTCAATGTGATGTGGCCGCGCGCTACTGCTTGTAATGTTGTGCTCACTGCAATGTGATAGGAAAATGTGTTTGGTTGCTATGCTACTATCACCATTTCTTAGAGACCAGTCACTCATACAGTCACTGGATTAGTTTGGGCTAGCTACAATGTTGTCTTCGTCGAAGGTTCATTCAGAGAGGTAATGTAAGACTAGGGTTGTGTCGTTGAGCTATTCAACGGTAAGTGCCGTTCGTGATGTGAAGAGTATAAAGCTCTCTGCCTACCTGGTAAAACGCACCAGCAGCCTTTACAACAGTTTCCACCACACTCTATATCCTTGCTATCACTATCACACAACATAAATCACTGTTGGTACGAATGAAAAGAGTTCAGCTCTCTTCCGTCACATCTCCCAGTGATGTTTGGATGTGGTCTCGACCAGCCTGAAACCTGAAGTGGTTGAATATGGAATGAACAGGTCCAGTTGAGACCCTTCTGTCATCACGGAAGCTATCGTATGTGGTTTCATTGTCGTGTCGTTGCACAAATCCCTGCTTGTTCAATGACGGAGGCGAGTACTCCACGCCACTCTGGATAGCAGGCAATGCCATATAAAGTCCAGAGAAGAATCATCCTTATACTCTCTTCTTCAGCATCAAGCAACTCTACCAATCTCAGACTCACCTCTTCCACTATCTCTGCTTCTTAGCTCAATCTTCTTCTAATCACTCATTCACGACAATTACAACAAAGCTGCCGGTTCAGCTCGAATAAATTTTACAGTCGATTTAACTTCACGCCTCCATCAAGATGTACTTCAACGCTCTTATCGCCGCCCAAATCCTCGCCTTCACTGGTATTGCATTTGGTGCTCCAGCTTCAGTTCAGAAATGTGAGTGGTTGCTTCTTCCAAGTATCAGGATCAGAGACTCACACAGTCCTTCCTAGGTACTGTTACTGCAATCAACCCTCCTCCTAAGCAGCTGGTCTGTGGAGCGCAGGGTATCCTTTTAGGCCCCAAGCTTCAGATCTTGTCCACCTCCGTTGGAGAGAATGTTAACCAGTGTGTTGCTGCTTGCAAGACCGTCGACACTTGTGTCTCGTTTTCGTTCGACGCATCCTTGAAGTTGTGTAACTTCTACAATGCTCCCATCAAGAGTCAGAACTTTCAAGCTACCAGCATTGGTCTGGAGTACTCCAACGAAGGCTGTAAGTCTTTTGACAATGAGAAAATTATGTCCGTGACTGACTCGTCCTAGGCTACAAGTTGAAGTGCAAGGGCGGTGCAGCTCCTGTTGCCTCAAGCAAAGGTGCCACCTCTAAGGCTGCTGCACCAACCAAGGCAAAGGGTTCCGCGACCACAAAAGGTCCAGGTATCACCGTTTCCATCCCAGTCTCCATCCCTCACGAGTCTGGAGTCACCATCATCGACCCTACCATCGTCGCCAGTGCCTCCCTCTCCCTTCCAGTCGTTGTCCCGACTGGTCTTCCTGGTCTTGGAGGTCTCCCAATTGGTGGTTCAGCTTCCTCCACTACTGCCAAGGCTGGCAAGCCAGGCAAGGCGAAGCCCACCACTATGTCAACTAGTGTTAAGGCTGGCAAGCCTGGTAAGCCTGGCAAGGCCACAAAGTCCGCCAGTGCTAGCAAATCCACTTCCGCCAAGGCTGGCAAACCCGCGAAGCCCACCAAGGCTGGTCCTAGTCAGTCTGGTGGTCTGCCAATCTCGGTGCCTGTTTCTGGTCTTCCATTGAGCAACCTTCCACTTCCCACCACTGGTCTGTCCATCACGATCCCTCACTTGAGCTTGCCTCTACCAACTACTGGTCTGCCCA
>Ga0160429_1000137_pt1 | contig 92962 bp, 72 predicted proteins | sample SolpanmetagenomR_FD_108199 | JGI IMG/M metagenome (GOLD analysis project Ga0160429, IMG submission 108199) | Solar panel surface microbial communities from Lawrence Berkeley National Laboratory, California, USA - R | ecosystem: Engineered > Built environment > Solar panel > Unclassified ...
GCACCGCGACCAACACCGATACGACGTCGGTGGTCAACCTGCCGTGGCGCAGCTTCTTCACCGAGCCCGCCTTGCAGCAACTGCTCGACAGCGCCACGGTGCGCAACAACGACTTGCAGCTGGCGATTCAGAATATCGCCTCGGCGCAGGCCACGCTCAAGCAGGCCCGCCTAGGCTACCTGCCGGCCGCGACGCTGCAAGCGGGTGTGACGACCAACCGGCCCTCCAGCAACAGCCTGAACGGTATTTCCTACAGCCAATTCCTCGGAGTCAAGCACCTAGAAGACTATAACCTCTCGACGGCCGTGAGCTGGGAAGCCGACATCTGGGGCAAAATCCGCAGCCGCAAGCAGGAGGCGCTGGCCGCCTACCTGCAAAGCCAGGAAGTCCGCAAGGCCGTGCAAACGCAGGTGGTGGCACAAGTGGCTGAAGGCTACTACAACCTGCTCATGCTGGACACCCAGCTGGCCGTGGCCCGGCGCAACTTCGCACTCACTGACAGCACGTTGCGTTTTACGAAATTGCAGTTCACGGCCGGACAGGTGACGGCCCTGGCCGTGCAGCAGGTCGAGGCGCAGCGCCTTACGGCGGCCGGCTTCATCCCCGAGTTTGAGCAGGCCATCACGGTGCAGGAAGATGCCCTGAGTATTCTGGCCGGGCGGATGCCGGGTGGCATTAGCCGCACCGGCAACCTGCTGCGGGTGCAAGTGCCCGTGCTAGCGGCAGGCGGCGTGCCCGCGGCACTGCTGGCCCGGCGGCCCGACGTGCGCAGTGCCGAGTTGGCGCTCGACCGGGCTAATGCTACGGTCGGCTACACCAAAGCGCAGCTCTATCCCACGCTGGCCATCACGGCGCAGGGCGGCCTCAACTCCTTCCAGGCCAGCAACTGGTTTAGCGTGCCGGCCTCGCTGTTTGGCTTGGCCACGGGGGGAATTACGCAGCCGCTGTTTCAGCGCGGGGCCTTGCGCACGCAGTACCAGCAAGCCCAGATTGACCGTGAGCGGACGGTGATTCAGTTCCGCCAGCAGGTGCTGGTAGCAGTGGGCGAAGTATCGGATGCCCTAGGGCAGGTCCAGCGCACCCAAACGCAGCAAGCCATTGCCACGGAGCGCGTCAGCGCGCTCCGCCAGGCAACGACCAATGCCAGCCTGCTATTCCGCAGCGGCCTGGCCAGCTACCTGGAAGTCATCACGGCCCAGAGCAACGCGCTGCAAAGTGAGCTGGAACTGGCTTCGCTGAAACGCAACCAGCTGGGGGCGAATGTGGAGCTGTACCGGGCCGTGGGCGGCGGCTGGCAGTAGTAACCTGCTTACAAGCCGCTAACCGCGCTATCAACGCTCCCTACCTCGGCCTGCGAATGCTAAGCAAAACCCTCCTACTCCCACCCCACTGCTATGGATACTAAGTCCCTCGTCAAGCTAGCTAAGTCCCTGAGTGACCCGACCCGCCTGCGCATGTTGCAAGAGATTGCGCGGGCGCAGCGGTTGGGATGCGCCAATCTGTATGAGTTTGTACCTATCAGCCAGCCCTCCATGTCGCAGCACGTGAAGGCCTTAGTAGATGCAGGACTGGTCAATTCGTGTAAGGAGGGCCGCAACATGTATTTGACTATCAACACGGAGAAGCTGCAGGAGCTAGAAAGCTTTCTGCAGTTGCTGAAGATGCCCTAGCTCTCTTACCGCAAGCCACTGCCTCACAACGTCTTTTCCAGGGCGGGTCGCAAGAAGCACTCGTCGTGGCAACGCTAAATCACTCACTCTCCATCCCATGAAAATGGGAATTATTAGCACGGCGCCGTTGGCAGCCCCCTAGCCAAAAACCTGGCTATCCTTCGCCACAGCTAACCACGCAATAGGCGCTGGATAACATCGACTAAGTCCTAGGTTCTGCTGGAGCAAAAACACAAATGCAAACTCTTACGTGATGAGCAACAGAAAAACGTTAAAGCTAGCCGCAGTTATTGATGGGCCGGGGTGGAATTTTTCCTCCTGGCGCCACCCGGGCATGCCTGCCGACGCCGGCGAAAACATTGATTTTTTCATTAAGCAGGCGCAGTTGGTGGAACAGGCCAAGTTTGAAACCCTGTTTCTGTACGATGTCAGCCACGTCGGCCCCGGCAACATTCCCTACTACCTGAGCATGTTCGAGGGCGGGACACTCATGTCGGCCCTGGCCATGAAAACCGAGCGCATCGGCCTCTCGCTGACGGCTTCGACCTCCTACACCGACCCCTACAACCTGGCCCGGCAGGTCTTGTCCTTGGACAAAATCAGCAAGGGCCGGGCCTCGCTGAACGCCATCACCTCTAATCCCGGCGGGATGGTGAACTTCAGCCGGGGCCACCTCGGCAAAGCTGACCAATACCCCATGCACCAGGAATTCCTAGAAATTCTGCTGAGTTTGTGGGACACGTACGAGGACGACGCCTTTCCCCGCGATAAGGAAAGCGGCGTGTTTCTGAATCCGCGCAAGATGCACCCTATCAACTATCGGGGCAAGTATTTCTCAGTGGACGGGCCCCTGAATCTGAGCCGCTCGGTGCAGGGTCGGCCGGTTTTGTACATGGCCGGTAGCTCCCCCACTTTCGTGGACCTGGCCACTTCTTACACCGACGGCGTCTTCATGGCGGGCAGTTCCTTCGAGGAAACGGTATTGCTCGCCAATGCACTGACTGCGAAGCTGGTTGAGAAAGGCCGGCAGCCGGCAGACTTCGTGCGGTCGGTGGCGCAAAACCCCATCGTGGGCCGCACCGATGCCGAGGCCTACGCGAAGTACCAGGCAATCCGTGCCCTAGGTCCGTATTCGCACCGACCCGTTCCCTTGTTCATGGGCTCCGCCGAACGCATTGCCAACGAGATACAGAAGTGGTATGAAGCCGGGGCAATCGATATACTTATGATTCAGCAAGACCATCCGTATGGCATACAAGACTTTATCGAGCTGGTAGTGCCCATTTTGCAGGAACGCGGCATCTTCCATACGGAGTACGAAGCACAAACCCTACGGGGAAACCTCGGCCTACCAAAACCAGAGTTCCGAACCGTTTAAGCAGCGTCTCCTGCTGTCCCTGCTACTAAAAATCTGGCCCGCTGCTACCAGCGGCCACTTATCGAAAGAAGTTATGCCTGTTCCTGTGAACGAGTCCAACCGCCCGGCAAAGCAATCAGTCGCTTATTCCATTCTAGACCTAGCCATCGTCTCGCAAGGCGCTACGGTGAAGCAGACCCTGAACAATTCGTTGGCGCTGGCTAAGGCCGCCGAAGCCGCCCACTACACCCGTTACTGGCTGGCCGAACATCACAACTCCGATAACATCGGCAGCAACGCGCCTCCCCTGCTCATTGGGTACGTGGCCGAAAATACGACCACCATCCGGGTAGGCTCCGGCGGTATCATGCTGCCCAACCACTCGCCTCTGAATGTGGCCGAGCAGTTTGGCACCTTGGCGCAGCTCTACCCCGGCCGCATCGATTTGGGGGTGGGCCGGGCGGTGGGTACCGACTCGCCGACCGCGCGCGCCATCCGGTCGGATTTCATGCAGGCGGCCCAGGCCTTCCCGCAGGAAATCGGCCGGATTCAGACCTACTTCTCGCCGGCCAACAGCCAAGCCGCCGTGCGGGCTCCCGTGGCCGAGGGCACCGAGGTGCCCCTGTACATCCTAGGGTCCAGCACCGATAGCGCCCACCTAGCGGCCAAGCTGGGCCTGCCCTATGCGTTTGCCAGCCACTTCGCCTCTACACACTTGCATCACGCGCTGCGAATCTATCGCGACGAATTTCAGCCTTCGGCGGCGCTGAGCCAGCCTTATACCATCGTCGCCCTCAACGCCTACGTGGCCGATACGGACGAAGAAGCCCAACGCCAGTTCACGAGCGTTATTCGGATGTTTGTCGGCATGCTGACCGGGCAAACGAGAGAACCCCTGCAGCCGCCGACCGCCATGACCGAAGAACTGCAAGAGATGTGGCAGCACCCGGCCGTCTACCAAATGCTTAAGTATTCCTTTGTCGGCAGCAAGCAAACCGTTAAGCAGCAGCTACAAAGCTTTCTGGCCGAAACGCAGGCCGATGAGCTCATCACCGCTTCCAGCATGTACGCCCTGGAAGACCGGCTCAAATCCACCCGCCTATTTGGCGAGTTGATGACCAAACTCAACGAAGGCTGCTAAAGCGGGCACCACTCACGTGCCCTCCCCCCCGAGACCCACGCTGCGACTACCTATCCGCCTAGGGTAGCCCTGCTTGCTACAAGTACCTGACTTGTTCAGGGTGAAGCAAGTGAGGCTACGCCGCTGGTAGCCCGGTGCATCAAGCTGGTGCGCCCAGTATCCGTTAGCTGGCTTCGCAAGTTTCCCGTGCTGGCTAGGCTCCCTAGGTCTTGCTACCCCTCCCTGTTGGCCTTGCGTCTGACGGATGCGCTCGGGTGCTTACCAAGCCCCGACCTGATAGGGATAGTGGCTTTTTGGTGGATAGCATCCCTTTAGCTACCAATTATTTACTTATCTGCAGCTCCACTGCTACGCTCACCCCTTATTACTATGAAAAGGCTCTTTAGAAGCCCTGTTCTGGGCTGGCCTGCCCACCTGCTAGCCCTAGGGCTACTACTTGGCGCCAGCCCTACTCCTGCGCGGCAGCTAGCCGCTCCAGCCCCGCTAGTGCAACCTGCCCCTGCGACCTACCCAGTGCAAGCGCCCGTGCACGGCCACCTAGTGGACCTGTTCTTCACGGCGGGCGACCGGGTAAAGCGCGGCCAGTTGCTGGCGAAGCTGGAGCGACCCGATGGAACGCCCGCCTACTTGCTAGCTCCCGTGGCGGGGCGAATCGGCCCCGCCCGGCAGAAGCTAGGGGAACACCTCCCCGCGCATACAACGCTGGCCGTGATAGAAACTGGTCAGTAGAAGCGTAGCCCGACCCGGTCAGTGAACTGCTTATGACCGGACATAGGCCTAAGGTGACGCTGGCCAGCCACCTACTTCTGTCAACAGTCACTATACCTTATAGACCCACCTAGACGAGCTAATAGCAACCCCATTTCTAGCTCCTCAGAGCACCTTAGAAGGATTTTCTGAGCCACCCGCCTCACGCCCCACTTTCTGAGCCCTCCATTAGTCTGCTCTGTAACCAGCAATACGTTATGTACGGCGGTCATTCTGACTAGTGTGTTCAACGAAACCCCTGTTTTGCTAAACAGCTTTGGCCCATCGGCCAATACTCTTCGAAGCTCCCACCTTGCCGGCGTAGTTTAGCAACTAACCCTTCCTATGCAGTACCAATATACAATCGGACACTGACCGCTTACAAAGTGTCCTGGCAGACATCTAGGAAGAGTTTGGTGGCGAGATGGCCTTCCTTCCCCAGTCAGCGGGAGGTAGGCACTGCCTTTGAACGAATGATGAACTGGCAACTACCTAGCATTTTCAGGCACTTGTTGACAACAGAAAGCAATGGCCTCATCATTGGCAACAAGCGTATCTTTTCTTTGTACGACGTAGCGCAACGAAAAACGTGGGTGGACTACTGCTGTCGCTGTTGCTCAACTCGAGCGCTGACTCAGACCAGCTAGAACCCACTTCGGCGATGCCTGCATCGTACGAGCTCCTGGAAGTTCGCTATTTTTCAGTGGGAGTTGGGACCTTGACACCGTTACCGCTCCCCTTCCGGGACTACAAGTACAAAATCCAGGTAGCGCTCTCACCACGCAGCAAGTCGAGCTAGGGGTTATGAATTTAGTGAGAACCTCGCAGTTCGAGTTTGACGCTTCCCTCCCAATGCCGCCCGATGTCGAGCTCCGGCACCTGTGCGTGTAAGTGCCTAAGGAATAGGATGGCAAGGCGCCAGTTAGCTACTATAGTATACTCATTTATTTGGCTTGGTCAACCTTATACACATCTTCACTGCTCGATCCTTTTCCTAAGGTTTCCCTTTTCACTTATGTGGTCGTGTTTTCATGTTTACCATTGACCAATCCTCAAAAAATACAGCTTTAAAATACTGACTAGCAATAATTAGATAGCCTTGATAAATGGAGTAGGGCTCTATCCATTTACCAAGGCTATCTAATACATTTCAGCTAGGGGTGATTAGCGAGCTCGGCGGTCGCGCAGTTTTTTTAGGCCCAGTGCTACGCCGCTGGCTAGTAGCAATGAGGCTCCGCCATCAAGAGGAACAGCATCTGGATTAGTAGTCGGACTAGGAGTCGGCCCACCCGTAGTGGGCGCTTGGGCCAGAACTGGGGTAGCAGCAAGCAGCACATACACTAGTGCGCTACTTAGGACATATGAAAACGTATATTTTTTCATTTTAAAGAGAAGCTGAGAAAGAAGAAGTCGAAAACTTAGCTAATCCTAGCCCAGGCTACGCACGGTGGCCTGGGCTAGGGTTTTGCAGTTATTTATTGCTGAACAACCAATCGCTTAGACACTTTAGCATCGCTGCCAGCTAGCTGCAGGGTATATACCCCCACTGCTACGCCCGAGATATTAAACTGCGTTGTAGCGCCGGCGGCCGTCATGGCTAGCTTGCGCTGCAGCACGACCTGGCCTAGCGAATTGTAAAGCGTAGCCGTGACCGTATTACGGTCGAGGCCGGTGGGCACTACCAGCGTAAAGCTGTCGTGGGCCGGGTTTGGAAACAGCTGCACCTGCTGGACCAATGCGGCGTTGGTAGCAGCCAGCGGCGTGGCTGGGCCAAAGGACAGGCTAAAGCGTCCCGGCAGCGCAGTAGCCCCCGCCGTGAAGCTATACTGCGGCTGCTTCGTCAAGTTGATGCGGGCTCCGGTTTCGGCATCGAGCAGCAGCACCGTGGTGGCACTGGCGAAGTTGAGAAGGCTGCCGGCATTGAGGGTGTAGGTGCCGGGGCTTGGCACGTGTACATTGAGCGGCACGATAGTAGCCACGGCGGCATCTAGGGGGGCTAGGCCATTGATGGACAACTCTTCACTAGCAGCATAGCTACTCAAGGTCATGCCCGAAGAGCTAGGTAGCTTGTAGGCATCGTAGTGCGCATCGAAGCTAACTGAGGCACCCTGCTCAAAGTATACCGATGTTTCATCGGCCAACTGCAACGAGTTGCCCTGCAAGCGTAGCGTTACTTGTGGGCGCTGGTCGGCGGTAGTGCGGTTGAAGCTCGGCGCGGTGCTGAACGTAGTGACGCGGGCGGCATTAGTTAAGGCCAGGCTACCATTAGTGGTGCCAGGGGTGGTTACCCGCATAAAGAAGCCCTGCATTGCGGCTACTAAAGGGCTGCCACCCATGCCATTGACATAGCTGCGGTACTGGCCCACGTACTGCCCGGTGCTTTGGTACACGTACACGGCATCATCGAGGTTAGTGCGCGTGATGGCATCCGTCTGGCTAAAGTCGAGCGGCGACGGGTACGGATTGCCCAGCAATTGCCAGCCGCTCTGGGCCTGCGTGCCGCGGGCCAGGCTGCCACGCGTCACGGGGCCATTAGTAAACGTCCCCATCAGGTCGACCACTGAGCTAGCCCCAATGTTGACAGTGTAGCCGCCCAGCACGGTCATCATATCGCTGGCCTGAGGCACCACAAAACCCATGTCAAAGGCCGTCGACGTATTAGCCGCCATTGTTACGCGCGACTGGTCGTAGGCAAATACGTTCGGGAACGGCACCGTCGCGCTTGGCATAGTGGCCGTATTATAAGCCGTATTAAATACCGGGTTGAAGCTCGGCGTATTGCTGGCTAGGTCGCTAAGCATGGTGCTTTGTACTGGCGAGCTATAGTGGCGATAACCCGCTCCGCTGTTGTAGAAGGGGTCGATGGCCCGCTGCATGGTAGCCGGGCCGGTTACTGCCCCATTAGTATTCACCACGAGGGCGGTGCCAGCGGTGGGTGTCGAAAGCAGCGTCAGCATTTGATTGGTGCTGGTGGTCAGGTTGCCGTTGGTGAGGGTCACGAGCTGGGCTACGCGCACGCCCCCGTTGTTGAGGGTAAGGCCGGCACTGTTGTTCACCGTCAGGCTGCGTACCTGGCTAGGGAGGCCCACGCCGGTGGTCTGCGCCTCGGTGCCATTGTACTCGTAGGTAGCATCGCTAGAGTAGGTACGAGTACCAGTGAGCTGAATGGCACCAGCCGCCCCCGTGGCGGCAATTCCGTCGGCATCGCACACACGCAGCGTGGCGCCGGCTTGCAGCACAAAGCTACCCGGCCCGGTGACAGGGTTACAGTTGGTAGCCAGTACGCCGCGGGTGCTCAGCACGCCGCCCGTTTGCACAGTCAAGGTACCATTTACCACGATGGGACCATTGAATGAGGCAACGCCCGTGCTCGTGATGGTCACGTTGTTGTACGTGCCCGACTCAACCGGCATAGCGGTGCTTACCGTTAGGTCAGGAATAATTACAGTGTTGGTAGGGCCACTGGCCGAGCCGGTGCCTACCCAAGGCGTCTGCACAAAAGGAAACTCGGCGCGCAGGGTCGTGTCATTGGCTTCTACGCCCGTGGTGTAGCCTAGCACGTTGCCGAGCTGCGCCGTCACGGGGTTAGTGGCAGTCGGCCCAAAGTCGTCGTACCACAGGCCGATAGCGGCCAGCACCACCCCGCTCACGGCTTTCAGCTCAATCTGGTCCACAGCGTCTTCTAGGCGGCGGCCGTTGGGGAAGCCGTCCATATTCGGAATGAATTGCAAATCGGCATTGCCGTTGTACCGCGCGTCGGTGAGGCCCAGCGCGGCGGCAGCCAGCAGCCCCTGGTTGCTAAAATCAGCCGAAGTACGCGGGGTAGCCGGCACGGCCATGTTCAGGCGCAGCATGTCGCCAATTACCGGCAAAAAATTGTTAATGAAAGGCTTACCAGCTGCCAGCGGGTTGCCATTCTTACCCGTGGCCAACTGATACGGAATCAGATTGGGTACGCCGGTGTGGAAAATTGGCTTGATATCGACCGAGCGCGGCTGGCCAGCCTGGCCACTATTCAGCAGGTACTCGCCGAAGCCAGCCGGGGCGGGCGCAAACGCCGTCCCCGCATTAGCCCCGCTGGCGTTGCTGTACAGCGCACTCAGGCCCGCGGCGCCATTACGAAAGTCGAAACCCGCGGCGGGTAAGCCCGCCCGCCCGGCCAGCGACTTGGTTTGGATACGCAGTTTTGCAATATTGGGAATGGCTTCGCCGTAGTACGTCTGGCCGGCGGGCTTAGGTGCCGCGCCATTGACGGGCACATTATCAGCCATGTATAAGCCCAGCTCAGGGTTAGAGAGGTAGCCATCAGTTACGGCTGCTTCATCGCCGGGCGTGCGGGCATTCCAGGCATCCTTGGCCCCCACGGGATTAATCACTTCGTTGGTGAGTGGCATACCTAGGCGCGATACCTGCACCCAAGCGCCGCTGTTGGTGGGGTTGTCGGTGCTACTCAGGGTTTGCATCGCTGGGCGGCTGGCCGAGGCCCACACCCCAATTACATACTCTGGGTCTAGAATATTGGCAGCCTGCCCAATGGGTTTACCAGTTTTTTGCAGGTTCTCAACCGGAATGCTCAGTGCAATGGTGTGGCAATTTTTGCGCGCCAAGCCATCGGTAGGCGTGCCGCCCCCACCCGATGTACCACGCACATTGGCTAGGTCGAAGATGGCCCCTAGGTCGGCAAAGAACGGGTCGTCCGACGGCCCGCATAGTACACGCTCCCCAGTGGAGGCTGTCGTGATGGCGTTCAGCCGAATATCAGTGTACGGCGTGCTGACGTTCAGGCCAGCCGCCCCATTAATAGAGCGTGGCCCGACGTTGTTAGGCGGCACCACCCCATTGGTAACAATAACTACTGGCGTGCCCCCCGCCACGATTTTCTCGCAGGTGTAAGTAGTCTTCAGGTTTTGCTGGCCCAGCCGAATGTTGAAAAACGTGCTAGGGTCCTGGTTGGTGCGCGTAAACGTGAAGCGGTAGGTCACGTCGTCGCCAGTGGTGGCAGTGTTGTTCTTGACGTGAATCTCGTAGCGCACGTTCTCGCCGAACGTCGAGTAATTGGGCCCACCCTGCGGCAGCTCAAATGGAATGTAGTTGGCAATAATGATGACCTTAGAGGCATCATTGGGGTCTTTGAAGGCGTAGAGGTCGGTGTTGTCGGCCACCGGGTCATCGGCAATCAGCGGGGCCTCGCGGTGCGAGGAGGCCTCCAGGGGCGTGTAGCGCAGCTGGCTCCAGAGGGTGCCGCCGACTACCGCAGTCGCGAGCACAGGCAGCGCGACGTAGGTACGTAACTGTTTGGTAGTCATTTTATATAGGCAATAGCAAAGTGAGACCAAGGGAGTTAGCGGCGAATGCGGGTGCCCTGCCACGGTGTTTGCACGTAGGGGAAGGCGCTGCGAAACGTGGTGTCGTTTTTCTCGACGCCAGCCGTGAAATTCAGTACCCCCTTCAGCTGTGCTGTCACGGGGCTAGTGGCAGTCGGCCCAAAGTCGTCGTACCACAGGCCAATGGCGGCTAGCACGGCCCCACTCACGGCCTGTAGCTCAATTTTTACTACCTCATCCTCTAGGCGGCGGCCATTGGGGAAGCCGTCCATATTCGGAATATTTTGCAGGTTGGTATTGCCGTTGTAGCGGGGGTCGGTGAGGCCCAGCACGGCCGCCGCCAGCAGGCCCTGGTTGCTGAAATCGGGCGAATTGCGCGGGGTGGCCGGCACGGCCATGTTCAGGCGCAGCATGTCGCCGCCCACCGGCAAGAAGTTATTGATGAAGGGTTTGCCTGCCGCTAGTGGGTTGCCATTCTTGCCCGTAGCTAGCTGATACGGTACCAAGTTGGGAACACCAGTGTGAAAAATGGGTTTGATATCGACCGAGCGTGGCTTGCCCGCCGCTGGCAGCAAATAGTTGCCAAATGTGGCGGGGTCAAACGCCGTACCCGTGAGAGCCGCGTTGCCCTTGAGAGGGTACAAGCCATCAGCCCCGTTGCGAAAGTCGAAGCCATTGGGAGGCAGGCCTGCCCGCCCGGCCAGCGACTTGCTTTGAATGCGTAGCGCCGCCAGCGCTGGCACCGCCTCGCCATAGTACGTCTGGCCGGTGGGCTTGGGATTGGCGCCGTTCATAGGCGTGTTGTCGGCCATATATAGGCTCAGTTCGGGATTTGAGAGGTACTCATCGGTAATGGGGGCCTCGTTGTAGGGCGTGGCCCGGTTCCAGGCGTCCTTCGCCCCGATGGGGTTTATGGCCTCATTCACCAAGGGCATACCTAGGCGCGATACTTGCGTGTAAGTGCCTGCGGTGCTGGTAGTGCCAGTAGTGCCGCCGTTGAGAGTACGCATAGCGGGGCGGCTGGCCGAGGCCCACACCCCAATCACGTAGTTGCCGTCCAGGATGTTAGCGGCCGCCGCGGCCGCCTGCCCACTCTTTTGTAGCGTTGCTACCGGGATGCTCAGGGCTATCGAGTGCACGTTGTATTTAGCCAGGCCATCGCGGGCACCGCGGTTGGGGCGCAGACCTGCTAGGTCAAAAATTGCCCCTAGATCTACGTAAAATGGGTCGTCGGACGAGCCGCAGAATACCTGCTCGCCACCACCGCCGCTAGTCGTAGTCACGGCACCCTGCCGGTAAGCCGTGTACGACGCCTGCCCGAGGCCCACCCCCGTATTGACAGAGCGCGGCCCGATGTTATAGGCTGGCACTACCCCATTGCTAACCAATGTGGTAGCGTTGCCCCCTACGATTTTTTCGCACGTGTAAGTGGTCTTTAAATTCTGAGCGCCCAGCCGCACATTGAAAAATGTGCTGGGGTCAGAATTGGCGCGCGTAAACGTGAACCTATACACAATGTCGTCGCCGGTTGTGGCGGCGTTGTTCTTGATATGAATCTCGTAGCGCACGTTTTCGCCAAACGTGTAGTAGTTAGGCCCGCCCTGCGGCAACTGAAACGGGATGTAGTCTGCGATAATGATAATCCGCTCCGGGTCGGCGGGGTCCTTAAAGGCGTACACATCTGTGTTATCAGCCAGCGGGTCGTCGGCAATCAACGGGGCCTCGCGGTGGCTGCTGGCTTCCAGTGGCGTGTGCCGAATGGTGCCCCAAGTAGCGAGCGCCGTGATTGCACATGCCCCGACCGCATATTGAAGAGGTCTGGTAAATCTTTTCATGAAAAAACTGAAGGGAAAAATGGATGGGAAAATCACAAACTACCATACCTCGCAAAATCATCGTTTCTGCGAGGGCACCATTGAACAATACCTAGCTTCTAGGTGCCCCCAACAAGCTTTTTAGCCGCCAGAGACACCCAAGAAAATACTTTTGATTTATTCAGGATTATGAAAAAAAGGCGACCAGACCGCCCAACTATGCACTGTTGCGCCAGCAAAACTGGCTACTTACTGTCTAGCTAAGGTAAGCAAGTTAATCTCGCTAATAAGCTAGGGCAACTAATTGGTTAGCTATAGGGTATGTCAGCACTCTTATCAGTACATATATATTCCCATTTGTTGACATTTACGAGATTAAATGCAACCTGGACTTCGAGAAGTGAACTTTTTTTAAGAAATATTTTACAATTCCTTTTTGTACATAATTCGGGCTGCCTGCTTAGCGGATAAACAAATAAAAAATATAATTAATCTTATACAAACAATAGCTTAAACAATCAAAATAGCGCTTAGTATAGGCGTAGTAGTAGGTAGAGGCTATCTTGAGTAACTCGAAGCTTTCGCTTGCAGCAGTTTTGGAGTCCTTGCGCGCGCTTGTGCCGTGCAGGCGATGCAGCACGCCACATTGCCCTAGCACTGCGCCCACCGCCGACCTAGGGAGAAATCCTCTAAGCCGCCGGTGGGCGCAGTACAATGAGTGGCAAACAGCCGTGGAAGCAGTATTTACTAGAAAAACAAGCTGGCGTTCAGCTTCACAAAGAAGGGCGTACCGGGGGTGAAGTTCAGCTCATTTATTGATGCCACTTCGCCGCGCAGTTGGCTATCGGTGGCGAACTGCGCCTCATTCCACTGCACATTCAGCAAGTTTTCGGCAGTAGCACCTACCTGAAAACGCGGGCGGGTGTAGCTGGCTACCGCGTCGAGCAGAAAGTAGCCCCTAGCCCGAATGGCATTGTCTTCCTGTGCTGGGCGGTTATCAATGTGCCGGTATCGAAGACTAGCGCTCAAGCCATTAGGGTTCTTGAAGGTGAGGCCACCAATGCTAGTGAAGGTAGGAGCCAGTGGAATATAGTTTTCGCCTATTGGCGCGTCTACAAGGCGACCGTGGCTGTAGTTGGCATCCGCATCAAGAAACAGTAGATTAGTGAGTTGGTAGCGGCCCGATACGTCAATGCCGTAGCGCCGCGTACGGCCGGCGCTTTCGGTGGTGCCCTCATCGCCCGAGTACACCAGCTCGTCTTGCAGGTGCAGGGTCCAGAGGGCGGCGTTGATGACTAGGCTAGGCACGGGCTTGAAGGTGCTGCCCACCTCAGCCCCTAGGGCGCGGGGCAGGGCATTGAAGCTACTCGTACCCTGCACTACGCCCCGCGCATCGTTGGAGTGAAAGCCTAGGCCCGAGCGAGCAAACAGCTGCACAGCCGGCGAAAGCTGATAATACAGATTGAGCTTGGGCGACACCCGGCCCCGCGTGACGCGGCCCACCAGCGGCACGAAGCCTGCCGCTGAGTCGGCCCGCTGGCCCCGAAATTGGAAGATAAACAAGTCGGCCCGTAGGGCGGCGTTCACGGTGAGGCGGTCAGTTAGTTCCAGGGTTTCATCAAGATACGCGTTGATGTTCTGCTCGTATAGTCGGCCTATGCTCACGGTGTCCAGGATGCGGCGCTGCACGGCGTGGCGCAAGCCCAGCTCCGAATCGTCGAGGCGGGTACCTAGCCCCAGCACGGTGTGCAGGGTGCGGCGGCCTAGGTGGTCGTCGCGGTCGTAGGTGCCAGTATAGCCGTAGAGGTTGCGGTGGTCGGTCTGGTCGATTGCGTCGCCGTTGACGGGGTCGTTTTTGAAAAACGTGAAGTTCGAGAACAGGCTAAAGTTGTAGCGCGTATAGTACACCTGCTGGCGTAGCACCGCGTCGTGGGGCAGCGCCGTAGTGAGGATAGCCGATGCATTGGTGCGGTTGGTGCTGCCGCCCTCACTAGGGTCGATGCTACCGAAGCGCGAAATAAGCCCTTCGCTTACGGCGCGGTCGGGTATCTGCCCGCTGGCATCCCACTTGGAGCTAAAATGCGAGCCTAGTAGCGTCAGGGAGGTGCGGTCAGTGAGCTGGCCAGTGTATTTAAATAATCCATTGAAGCGCTTAAAGTGCTGCGGATTATCAAAATACGAATTGGTGAAGTTGTATTCAGCGGCCACGTAGGCGCTTTCAGGCTTCTTGCTTAGTAGGTGGTGCGAGCCCAGCAAATCGAGCAGCACCAACGCCCGGCGCGTATCAAAGCGCCCCACTTCGAACTTCACTTGGCTACGGTCGAGACTGGTTTTGGTCGAAAATTCGCCCGCGCCGGCCGTAGCAAAATCGCCGAAGCGTGCCGTGTAGGGCCCTTTGTACACTTTGAGCTGCTCAACCGTTTCAGGAATCACGAAGTGAAAATCGGCGTAGCCCTGGCCATGGGCGTGGCTCACCATGTTCACTGGCAGCCCATCGATGCTTACCGCAAAGTCGGTGCCGTGGTCGGCATCGAAGCCCCGCACAAATATTTGCTCGGCTTTGCCGCCGCCCGCGTGCTGCGCAATGAAAAGGCCCGGCACCAGCCGCAGCAGGTCCTGGGCCGAATTGAGGGGCCGCAGCGTTTGGTCGATATGTGAGATAGCGGCCAGCGTTTGGTTGGGGTCGCGGGGCTGGCGCACGCTCACCTCGGCTAGGTTGAGGCTGGTAGTGGCCAGTGCGGTCGTCAGGCCCCGCGTTTCGTCAGCTACCAGCGTGATGGCAGTGGCCTTCAGCTTGTACCCTAGGGCGCTAAATACTACCTGATACGTGCCTTCTGCCAAGCCCGACAGTCGAAACTGACCTAGGGCATCGGTGGCCGTGCCACTGGGCTGGCCCACCAGCCCCACGCCTACACCAGCCAGCGGCTGGCCCGAAAGCGAATCGGTGACGGTCCCGCGCAGGGTGGCAGTACTTTGCGCCGCTGCCGCGGGCGCACTTAGTACTAATAGCGCCAGCAGCAAGCGCTGCCAGCACCAGTCTAAACTCGTAAAAAACTTCATACCAGCGCATTATTGGAGATGCTGCGCGCAGAAACATAGGTAGGGGCAGTACTGCCTAGGTTGCGTCTTGTGCCTAGGAGACTCCCTAGCCACGCGGCACCCAAGATGCGGATTTACTTCCTGCCTATGGCCTACTTACGAAAAGAAGTCAGCCGCTCCAACGTGAATAAAACGGCCCGCTGCCCGGCACTGCGGCCGCGCATAGGCATCCTGGTGGCTGGGCAGCTACCAGGCTCTGAGCAGTTTTAGGCACACTGGGGCGGAGGGTGGTCGCGCTCACCTTGCTGGGCGGGTAGAGGCCGCGTTAATAGCGCCTGGTACTGAGCAGCTCGCCGCCACTGCCTAGGTGCCAGCAGGGCCTCCTTGGTAGCCGCTGGGCAGTGCACATCGAGCCCCTTAAGCTGGGCTAGGTAGTGCAAGCCAGTGCTAGTAAGCAGGCGGCGATACGCGACATGTTGGTCGCCGTTGCACCGCTCGAAGCAGTCGAGGCGCAAGTAGTTATGCTGCTGGCACTCTTTACTATGCACGTAGGGGTGCGCGGCCGAAAAAGGTGGCTCAGGCGGTCGGCTCACGGCTAGGCCAGCCCCCACTACCAGCAGGTAGTTGAGCAGCATAAGCAGCGTGAGCAACGAGCGACACATAGAAAAAACGACTAGCGAATTGCAACGAAAACAGGGGTGGCCACCTCCCCCCTAGCGGGCAATAGGCTACTACCCCCTGCCTATAGCCCAGGAACTCAAGCTAGCAGCCGGTCGATGGTCCAATAAGCGGCCACCAAGCCGATAACTGCCGATACCGGAATGACAACCCGCGCCCGGTACCAGGGCCGGCTGGCGGCCCAGCGCCCCACCAGCGCCCAACAAAGCAGAATAATAGTAATTTGACCGAGCTCGACGCCTACGTTGAAGGAAATAAGCGAACCGAAATAGTCTTTTTGTGGCAGTCCCAGCCCGGTAAGTACCCCAGCGAACCCCATGCCGTGCACCAGCCCAAAGCCAAACACGATGGCCAAGCGCCACGGGCTGAGCTTGACGATAAGTATATTTTCCAGCGCCACGAATAAGATAGACAGCGCGATAATGGGCTCGACCACGCTGCCCGGCGGCCGAATGAGGCCGTACATAGCCAGCCCCAGCGTGATAGAGTGCGCCACCGTGAACGCCGTAGCCTGCCACAGTACTGGCTTAAGGCGCGGCTCTAAGATGTAGAGGCTGACAATGAATAAAATATGGTCGAACCCCAGCGGGAGAATATGGGTAAATCCCAGCTGAATGTACGTCCAGAAAACCTCGGTGCGCGAGAGCTTACTTAGGTCGGCATCGATAACATGGGCGGCGGCAGGCAGGGTGTTCATTAGTGCAAGCACAATGACCCACAGCCATTTACTCTTATAAGTGCAGCTAGGTAGAGGTGTAGCCATCGTACTACCGCGCGGCCAGCAGGTTTTCGCCTTCCGCTGTTACCTCGGGGTTGAGGTAAGGTGCGGTTTGCACGGCTTTTTTAATGAGCGCGCGCCCTTCGGCCGCTTGACCTACCTTGGTGAGAATGAGGCCGGCGCGGCCGAGTAGCACCGGGTTTTGCGAGTTGGTGCGGCGGGCTACCTGCATGTAGCGCTGCGCCTGGGCGTACTCCCCGCGCTTATAATGCACCCACGCCAGCGTTTCGTTGACGTCGATGTTATCGGGGCGCCGGGCGTACTCAATTTTGGCGTGCTCTAGAGCTTTGCTCAAGTCGCCAGTCTTGAGGTAGGCGTAGGCCAGCTCACGGTCGGTATAGTGGCCTAGGTCTTCATTATCATTGGCTTGCTGCGCGGCCTCGGCCAGCAGCGCTACCGATTCCTGCGCCATTTTGGCGGCTTCGGCAGGCTGGTGGTTGAGGCGATAGACATCGACCAACTCGTCGGTGAAGGCGTAGTCTTTTACCGTGGCGCGAGCTAGGTTCAAGTCCTGAATGGCAGTAGCGTAGTCGTGGTGGGCGGCGGCCACGCGGGCCAGTCCGGCCAGGGCGTAGGCATAATTGGGGCGCAGCACCAGCGCCTGCTGGTAGTAGCCCTGAGCTTGGTCGAGCTGACCACTTACTTCGTGGAGGTGACCTAGGGCCACGCGGCTCCACTCGGTTTGCTCGAGGCCCGCAAAGCCAGCTTTCACGGCCATATCCATGGCCTGAATAGCCCCCGGCATGTCGCCATGAATCTCGCGCAAGTAGCTCACGCGGGCGTAGGCCGTGAGGTCGGGACGCACTTGGTTCATCTTGTCGGCCATCTTCACGGCTTGGTCGTAGTGGCCCAGCTCCACGTTGGCATCAGTCAGCAGACCGTAGACATAGCCACTGTTGGGGTTGAGCTGCTGCGCCTGCTCGGCCAGCGCCAAACCTTGCGAAAAATGGTGCTGCGTGAGACTTAGCGAAGCCTGGCAGCACAGGGCCTCGAAGCTTTCGGGCTCGGCTTTTAGCACTTCTTGCAGCAGTTGCATAGCGGCTGCGTCGTAATAGGGGTGGTTACCGGTTACGCGGCCTTCCTGCATGTAGGCTTCGGCCAGCAGCAGGCGGCTTTTTTGGTCGGTGGGGTCAGCGCGCAGCTTGGCCAGCAGGCCATCCATTGCGGCTTTGGTGTTTACCCACTCGCCACCCAGCGCTAGGCGGCCGATGCGGTTTTTAGGCTCGGGCAAGGTGGGTGAGCCGGGGCGCTTGAAGAAAACTATGGCGGCCACCGCCAAGCCAAAAGCTAGTAACAGGGCGGGGTAGAGTTTTTTCTGCACAGAAAAAGAACGTTAAGTACTTGAATTAAACTGCACGCTGAAGATTCTTTGCCCCGTCGGCACGCCTGCTTCGCTCCTACACTGGCTGCCTAGCAGTAGGCTGAACCGTAGCCGCTAAGGTAGGGAGGGGCGGGTGCAAATTGCTACGAACCTTACCCCGGTTGGGTAGCTGGTAGCGGATAGGTTGCCGGGCCGTCCGGCTCCTATTAGGTATTAGCAATAAGTTGGTTACCTAAGAGTCGCTAGCTCCACCTACGGCTGAGGCAGCCTAGGCAGATTGCAATAATTAAAATATACCTAAATTTTATATACTTTGCCTTAGCTACTGCCCTAGGTAGGTCTGGTGGCTACTTTTAGCGGGCGGTGTTTCGGGCGCTTCACCAGCTGCTGCACTATTTTAGGCAACTACTTTGTTTTCAACTATTAATGCACTATTGTCCGGCTGGCGCGGCTGGCTACTGCTTCTTGTGGCGGCCGTGGTGCTTAGTCGCTTGCTGCTCACGGCCTACGTGATACCTTCCGAAAGCATGGAGCGCTCGCTACTGGTCGGCGACTACGTGTATCTCAGCAAGTTGCACCCCGGTAGCCCCGCCCCCATCAAGCGCAACGATGTAGTGGTATTCTACGCACCGTACGAGCCGCTGCGCACGGCCGAGCAGCGCACGCACGTCATCAAGCGCTGCGTGGCCGTGGCTGGTGATACGGTAGCCATTCACCAGGGGCGGGTGCTGCTTAATAGACAGCCGGCGCCGGTGGCGGGCCAGCCACAACTCACCTATTTTCTCGAAGTAGTGGCTCCCGGCGCTGAGGTGCAGGCCGCGCTGCACACCCTCAAAATAGTTGATAACCTAGAGCCCGGCGGCCAACCAGTCGTCTCCACCAACCCGGAGACGGGCCACCTAGGTTACCTTATCAGCTGCCCCGCCACGACAGCCGCCTACCTGCGCCGACAGCCCTACGTGCGGGCACTCACGGTAGCTGGGGGCCAGGTACCCGCGGGCACGCTCTTTCCAGACCAAGTTGATTTTCGGGCATCTAGGGCGCGCAGTGCGGTACCAAGGCATTGGCAGCTCGATGACTACGGCCCGCTGGCGGTGCCCAAAAAAGGCCAGCTCATCGCGCTAACGCCAGCCAATGCCGCTATTTATTACAAAATAATAGCGCAGTTTGAGCCCAACCCTGGCATCAGCTGGCAGCAAGGTACCATTTACCAGTACGGCCGCCCCCTTACGCGCTACCGCATCCGGCAGAACTATTATTTCGTGCTCGGTGATAACCGCCACAATTCCGAAGACTCGCGCTTTTGGGGTTTTGTGCCCGAAGACTATCTCGTGGGTCGGGCCACTTGGGTGTGGCTTTCGCTGGACCCCTACGCTGACATGCTGCACAAAATTCGCTGGCTCCGCATTGGCAAGCCCATTACTTAGCCATAACGGCAGATTTTGAAGCTGCACTTAACGAGTCCAATTATCTGTTCATCTGCTACTTGCCTTGCATAATAGTCACTGGCTTGGTATGAGCATCACCAGCTTATGAGCTTACGCTGCCATGCCCGTTCTAGACTCTTTGTGCGACTCCTAGAAGGCTGGCCCCGCCCATGTAGACCTTGAACGCCCTTACGTCAGCGGTAGCCGCACCAGCACCTGAGTGCCTTGGCCCGGGGTGGTATCTAGGTGCACTACGCCGCCGAGCAGGGCGGTACGGCTGCGCAGGGTTTTTAGCCCTAGGCCCTCCTGCACGGTAGCTAGGTCAAAGCCCCGGCCATTGTCTTCTACCCGGAGCACCGCCCAATTGGGAAGCACCTCGACTTCCAATGTAGCTTGGCTAGCCTGGGCGTGCTGAGCTACGTTGTGGGCTAGGTTCTGCGCCAGCCGGTACAGGGCCAGCTGCAACGACTTGGGCAGGGGCGCTGCCTCGCCTAGGTCAAGGTGGCAGTGCCAGTGCAGCGCAGGCCCACCCAGTTGCCGGCAGATGCTTTCCAGCGCCGCCGGCAAGCCAAAATCTTCCAGCACCATCGGGCTCAGTTCGTGGGAAAGGGCCCGCGTCTGGCGGATGGCGTCCGTGAGCAGGCGGGCGGCCTCGCGGCGAGCCGGCTCCTCGGGCAGTGCGGGCAGGCGGTCCAGCTGCAGTTTGGTAGCGTATAACATTTGCCCCAGGCCGTCGTGCAGGCTCTCGGCCATGCGGCGGCGCTCTTCTTCTTGCCCGCGCTGCACGGCCTCGAACAGGGTCTGCCGCTGCTCGCGTTCGCGCAGGGCAGCTTCGGCGCGGGCACGTTCCACCGTCGCCCAGGTGCGCTCGGCCACTTCTTTGACTACGTGTACCTCCTCTGCTGTCCACGAGCGTAGCGCTAGGCTATGCACAGCCAGCGTGGCTACCCACTGGCCGGCCTTCACTAGGGGCACGGTGATATAGGCCTTAATGCCCGCTTGCCGCAGTACCTGGCGCTCGGCTTCAGTGCTCGACTCATCGGTCTCAATATCGGGCACTACCTGCACCAGGCCCGCCCGGTGAGTGGCCGTGAGCCGCTCGCCAAAGTCGGGCGAGTAAAAGCGGCCGACCATGGCGGGCAACCCGTCGCCATAGCCCTGGTGAATGACGACATGGTCGCCCTGGGTTTCGCCGTAATGCACCTGGTTGGCCCCTAGGTGCTGGCCAAGCAGGCGAGCTGCTACCGTCTGCACATCGCCGGTATCGTGCAGGGGGCGCAGCGCATCCTGGAGCTGCACTAAAAAGGTTTGTTGTCGCTCGCGCTCGCGTAGGGCGGCTTCGGCGCGGGCCCGCTCCCCGGCGGCCCAGGTACGCTCGGCCGTTTCGGCAGCTAGCGCGGTTTCCAAGCTCGTCCAGGTCCGGGGCGTGCGGTGCCCCAGGCAGAGCACACCCACCGGCTGGCCCTGCTTGAGGACGGGCACCGCGAGGAAGGCAATTATCTGTAGCTGCTGGCATAGTTGCCGGAGCTCTTCGCTTACCAGCGCGGTAGTGTGCACGTCGTCTACCGCCAGCGGTTGACTAAGTGCTACTACTGCTTTGAGGAGGGGAAACTTGCTCAGCGGGTACCTCCCAGCCACGGAGGAGAGCGGCGCGCAGGCGGCATCCCGCTCGATAATAGCTTCGTCGCCAGTGAGCGAGCAGTAATAGCAGCGGTCGACTCCAAACCACGCCTGCGCCGTGTGGGCTACGGCTTCTTCAATGGCTTGTGGGTCGGCCAGGGGGCGTAGCGTGTCGGAGAGCCACAGGAGGTACGCTTGGTACTGCTCGGCGGCCTTGCGGGCAGTGCTGTCGGTGAAGAGTAGCGCAACCTGGTGGTTGCCGGGCGGGCCGGTGGGCAGCGCGTGCACTTCGTACCAACGGTTGCCGGTCCGCTGCTCTCCGTGCGCGGCCTGCCCCTTGCGGGCTACCTCGCCCAGCACCTCGTACCAGCCTGGCTCGGGCGCAGGCGTCAGTTCGCGCCTGGTGCGCCCCACGGGGTTGCTTAACTCGGTTTGCTGCGCGAAGGCTGGGTTAATCTCTAGAAAGCGGTAGTCCACGGCCGTGCCGAGCGCGTCGAAGAGCACTTCTATCAAGCAAAAAGCCTGCGGCAAGTGGTGTAGCAGGGCCCGGTAGCGGTTGGGGTAGAAGGGCGTGAGACTGTGCTGCCAGGTGGCTGAGGCTAACTCATCAAGGGGCATGGGTGAGGGGCGCGGTGGGGAAGGCTTCGCCCGCGCCAGCGAGCAAATTGGGACAAAAAAGCTACCTAGCACTAGACACGCAGCTACCTAGCAAGGGGATTCTAGCTAGGGGTATCCACTAGCCTGGCTGCAAAAATCACCTAGTCTTCTTCACTTAGGCGCCGCAGTCTAGGCCGGAAAGTACTGGTCGAGTAGCCTCTGTAGTTTTTCCTTGGTCAGAGGCTTAGCGAGCACGCCGGCCACGGGTAAGCGCTGCAATTGCGCTAGGTCACGGTCTAGCACGGCCGACGTGAGCACGATAACAAGGGTAGACTGCCGCTGGGCGGGTGGCAGCTGTTGATAAGCTTGCAAAAACTCTAGGCCATTGAACACAGGCATGTTCAGGTCGAGCAAAACCAAGGCCGAGCAGTTGGTGCCGGGGCAGGTATCGTGCAAGATGCGCAGGGCTTCGCGGCCGTCTTCGGCTACCAGTATCTGGTCGGTGATGCCGGCGCGCTGCACGAGTAGGCGATTGAGAAAATTGGTGGTCGCATCATCATCGACCAACAGGATACTGGAAAGCTGAGACATAGAGAAAAACAACCCGGCGCCCACGCGGCGACACGATACCAAACCGGGGACCTAGGCTGAAAAAACGAGGGTAAAGGTGGAGCCAACACCCAGCTGGCTCTGCACCGTGATGCGGCCGCCGGCCTGCTCGACAATGCGCTTGACCATGTACAGGCCCACGCCCGTGCCCTCGACGTGAGTGTGCAGGCGCTGGAACAACTGAAAGAGACGGGTTTGCTGCTGCTCGCTCAGACCTAGGCCGTTGTCCTGCACCGTCAGCACCATGTGCTTGCCAGCAGCCTCGCAGGTAATTCGTACCCTAGGCGGCCGGTCGGGGTGGCGATACTTAAGGGCATTGCTGAGCAAGTTGTACACCACCGAGTGCAGGTTTTTTGCAGAAAACACCCGTGGCCAAATCTCATCTACGCTCACCTCCAATTGGGCATGGGCCTGGGTGAATTGCGAAAGCAAGTCCTGGCGCACGTCCTCAACTACATCGGCTAGGCGCACGGACACCGCAGGCTGGCCAAATTCGGCTTGCAGTCGGCTCACGTCAGTAAGATGCCCAATGGTGCGCCGGAAGCGTTCTGCCGACTCTTGCATACGAGCCAGCACTGGCGCGACCAACTCATCTGTCCGCACGGCCTCGGGCAGTAGGTCGGGCAGTATCGCCAGCAGCCCCTCGATGTTGCTGATGGGCGACTTCAAGTCGTGCGAGGCGGTATAAACGAAGTTGTCTAGGTCGGCATTGGTGTGCCTAAGGCGCGTGTTGCTCGCGTGCAGCTCCTGGTTGGTGGCGGCCAATTCTTCCGTGCGCTGCTGCACACGAGCTTCCAGTTCCTGATTGAGTAACTGGGCCTGCTGGCGGGCCCGCACCTGCTCGGTGACGTCACTGGCATAGATGAGGATGCCAGTCGACTGGCCGTGGGCAGCGCGCTCGGGGAGGTAGGTAATATTCAAGTACCCGTGATAGGTATGCGTTAGGTACGCAATGGTGATGGGCTGCTCCAGTTGCTCATACGGCTGGCCGGTAGCGAGCACCCCGGCTAACACCTGCTCGAAGCCCTGCCCGGCTAGGTCTGGTAGCGCCTCGAAGTGCGGCCGACCCAGTACCTGCGCCACCGGCCGCCCCCAGATGTGGCCCATGCGGTCGTTAGCCATCTCGATGAGCAGCTCCGGGCCGCGTAGCAGGCCCATGGCGATGGGCGACTGGGCAAAGACGCGCTGCAATTCGGTCCGTTGGCGCTCGGCTTCTACCAGAGCGGCGTGTTCGCGGGCTTGGCTTTCTTGCAATTGCTGCTCTACCAGCCGGCTAGTAGTAATATCCTGAACCGACTGGAGGATAAACTGCACCTGCCCGGCCGCATCGAGCACCGGCGTGTGGCGCGGCTGCCAGTAGCGCTCGATGAACTGGCCGGGCCGCGTCTGGTCCGGCACATCGTAGTGCTGCGGGTCCATGTCGTGCGGCTGCTTGGTAGCCATCACCTGCTGTAGTGAAGCGCGCACGTTGGCCACGGCATTAGCCGCCGGTGTCTGCGGGTTATCGGGAAAGGCGTCAAAGATGAACTGCCCCACGATAATGTCCCGTTGGGTTAGCGTCGCGGCCAAGTAGTCGTCGCTGGCGCCCACAATCACCCACGCCGGCGAGAGCAACAGCGTGGCGCCGGGCCCAGCATTGAAGACAGACAGCAAGTCGAACGAGGGCGAGGCCTGAGGCATTACGAAAGCGGTAGAGGCGGAGTAGCACTACGAAGGTTAAGAAATAGATGGCGACGACCAAGACAAAAAGAACGGCGGCCCTGGCCGTGGCCAGTACTTGGCTGTCATCCGTGTGCTGGCTACCCCTCCCCTTTCCAGGGTAAGTCGATTGCTACAAGGCGTCTCGACTGGTGAGCGCTGCACAGCGCAACGGAATGGATACATGTAGGCGCGATGTGCCCCCGACGCCCCGGCTGAACTTGCTCCTCGACGCGGCTACCAAACACGTCATTTATCCGGGTCAGTCGCTACCCTAGGGCGGCCGCGGCGCTGAGGCAGCAGATTCTGCAAGAGCTACCGTGCGTTCGGAGCCACGCCAGCGAAAAGCTTCAACCCATTTGCATAGGCTGGCTATCCCTGTTACTTACTAAGTACCTAGGCGCTTGCGAATACTATCCACTACCGCCGCACCAAGCGCGACTAAATCAGCGGGGATTTGGGAAGCCTCACGGTGAAGGTCGTGCCCCGGCCAGGCGTGCTGGCTACCTCCAAGGAACCGCCTTGCTGCTGCACAATGGTTTGAATCATGTACAGTCCCAGCCCGGTACCCTGTCCCTCCGCCGTCAGGCGGGTAAAGGGCTGGAACAACCGCTCCTCGTCCCGGCTCAGGTCAATACCCCGCCCGTTATCTGTTACGGTGAGCCCCACAGTGGTTTCCCACCGATGCGTACGCACTTGAATCAGCGGTGAGCGGGTGGGGTCCCGATACTTAAGCGCATTGCTGACTAAGTTTTTGAGGATGCTTTCTAGGTAGACGCGTGAGAAATATACCGTTGGCGCTTCGCTAAAGTCGGCCAGGAGCTGGCCTTGCTGCTGGTGTAGCAACTCGGCTACCTCCGCCTGCACCGTGGCATAGACGTCGGCAAAGGTGACCCGCTCCGCCGCGCTACCCGCCGCGCCGTGCTGGGTATGCAGCACTTGCAGCAGGCCCTGAATGGTAGCGGTCAGGCGGTGTACTTCGCGCTCAATTAAGGAAACAATATGGTCTTGCTCAGCGCCCGGGACAGCCCCCCGATACACTTCAAGAAGCTGTTCCAGATTCGTAGCGGGTCCTTTCAGGTCATGGGCCACAATGTGCACGAAGGAATCCAGGGAGGTATTGGCCTCGCGCAGGGCCTGGTTCAGGCGTTGCGCGTCGTAGATGGTAGTGGCGCGTGCCAGGGCTCGGCTCGCATAGTCCGCCACCAGCACAAAGAAGGCCTGATACGCCTCATCCCACCGCCGGCGAGCACTCAGCCCTAGGATGAGTACCCAGGCCGTGCGGCTGGTAGGCGAGGTGAGCAGGGGCAACAAAACGGCGCGTGTTGGCGATTCCTCCTGTAGGTCAACTGGCCAAGTTCCAAACCGCTCCAGCAAGTTTTCTACCATCAGCAGTTGGCCGCTTCGCAGCACCTCAGCCAATGGCCAACTGTGCGGAGCCGTGTAATCGGCCGGCAGGGTAGCGGGGGCCGTAGGCTCTCCTGCGGGTAAGCCAAACCAGGCCCGCAGTTGCGCATGCGGAGCGGCCACTTCATGTTCGTAGAGCAACGCAAAGGGAATATCCGCTTGGTTGGTGGCCAGGGCCGCCGTGAGATGTTGGGCGGCTTCGGCGGGAAGAGCCGAAAGGACCGTTTGCGCCATCAGGTGACTCAGCAGCGCCAAGCGGCGCTGCTGCAGCACGGTGCTGGTCGTTTCGAGTGCCGTGACGAAGATGCCGCCTACCTGCCCTTGCTCGTCGTAAATAGGGCTATGTGAGAACGTGAAGTAGGCTTCTTCCACAAACCCCTGTCGGTTAGGCAGCACTAGGTTGTTCTCGAAATAGGTGGTCTCTCCCGCAAGCACCGGCCGGAAGATGCCCAGCAGGAAAGGCCACATTTCTCGCCACCAGGGCTCGGCTGGCTGGCCCAAGGCGCCCGGGTGCTTGCCTTGCAGGATGGTCGCGTAGCCGTCGTTATAGAAATGGACTAGCTCTGGGCCCCAGTGCACCATCATGGGGAAGTGCGAGCCCAGCATGATAGATACTGCCGTACGTAAGCTTTGGGGCCAGGTAGCCACGGGGCCCAGCAGCGTCTGCGACCAATCGAGCTGACGGATGCGCTCCCCCATTTCACCCCCACCTTTGAATAACTCTTGTGCCGTCATCGCCGGTAAACTTACGGCGGCTACGCGGGTAAACTGCGCAAGGCACGCCTGCGAATGCCTGGTTCCTAGGTTGACTTTATTGCCAGGCTAAAACCCTACCCTCAAGCAACCGAGAAATCGACGTGCGGGTACCACGCCGGGCAACGAGCTAGGGCATTAGGCGCAGCACCTAGCCCAGGAATAGCCTGAAGCTCAACAATCGCGAGCAGTACTAAAAGACGCAGTGACCATTGCCAACCCTACCTGAAGTAGGGGCACGTGGCTAGTACCAACCAAATCGGGCTCTACAACTAGCCTAAAGCTGGTTTTTGTAAGCCATTGTAGTAGCCGCGCCCACTTGCTACGCAAGTGAAAGTGTTCGGCAATAGCCAATGCACCTTCTCACGTCCTCCGGCGGTGTCCATCTGGCTCTATCACTATGATGATTCTGACATTTCTAACATTCGGCCTTGTGGGGAGCACAGAAGACTTCGCCTATGGGAAGCAGCAGTAGTCGGTGCTGGTAGCTTTGCCCATCTGCATTCGTGACGCTGCGGGCGCTGCGTAAGGACTCAGGCAGTACCGATGTGGCGGAGTTGGCTATTCGGCTAGCTTCGCTCACTGCTGGTTGGTTAAAAGCCAGCTTGTTGCGCACGATGCCAGTGCTACTTGCGGCGTAGCGACAAGCGCGCCATCATGAAGCCTAGGTGAGTAATTCAGCTCTTGGACCAGCTTTGCCGTTATATCCGTGGTGGCTAACCTGGCTCCACGCTGCTGAAGTAGCTATTCGGCACCGATGGAGCAGGCTTTCGGGTCGCCTGGCAATACACTTTATACTAGTAGAAGACATCAGCTATAGTTTTCCCACTGCTGGAGCACAGGGCTGTACGTCTCTGGTTGTTTGGGCTGCTTTGCGTCTCCTTATTACTAACTCCTATTTCGCATGGATTTACCCGTTCTCCGCTGGCTGCGCACCCGTTTTGACCTAGCGCATGACATGGCCGACCCCACCGAGATTGTGGCCGATGTGGAAGCGGGCATTGCCTTTAAGGGGACGAATTTGTGGGTATTGTTCTTCGCCATCCTGATAGCTTCGGTAGGGCTAAATGTAAACTCGACGGCCGTCATCATTGGGGCCATGCTCATCTCACCCCTCATGGGGCCAATTGTGGGCATAGGCTTCGGGGCCGCCATCTCCGACGTGAGCTTAGTGCGCCGGGGCCTGAAAAACCTAGGTATTGCGGCCGGGCTTAGTGTGCTGGTGTCAGGACTCTATTTTCGTTTCACCCCCCTTACCGATGCCGGCTCCGAGCTACTGGCCCGCACGACGCCCACTACCTGGGATGTAGCCATTGCCTTGTTTGGCGGGGCTGCTGGGGCCATCGGGCTCACGCGGCGCGAAATTGGCAACGTGGTGCCAGGCGTATCCATTGCCACGGCCCTGATGCCGCCGCTCTGCACGGCCGGCTACGGGCTGGCCACGGCCCACTGGGCGTTCCTGGCCGGGGCACTATATCTGTTTTGTATCAACGCGGCTTTCATCAGCCTGTCCATGTTTCTGGTGGCCCGCATTCTGCCGCTGCCGCAGCACGAGTTCGAGAACCGCCAGCAGGCCCGACGGGCCAAACTTCTATTTTGGGCCGTAGCCTTGCTCACGGCCGTACCCAGCGTATGGCTAGGGGCACGCATCGTGCGCCGTACTACCTTCGAGCACAATGCCCAGCAATTTGTAGATGAGCAGCTAAACCTGCCGGGCGCCTACGTCGTGACGCGGCGCATTGAGCCCGAAGCCCGTACCATCAACGTGCTGCTGATGGGCCGCCTGCTTACACCCGCACAACTGCGTACCGTGCGTGCACACTTGGCCGACTACCGCCTGCCCCATGCCCAGCTTACGGTGCGCCAGGGGCTGGCTCAGCTTGACTCAGCCGATGCCCACGCCCTGCGTACCAGCCTGCTGGACGACATGCGCAGCCGCAACGAGCAAACGCTAGCCAGCTACGATGCCCGCTTAGCCCAATTGCAGCAGCTACTCACGCAGCAAGTGGCCGACCAAACCAGCTTGCCCGCCCCCGAAGCACTGCTACGCGAAATGCAGGCGGAGCACCCCACTGTGCGCCAGCTAGGGCTGAGTCGCCTCGTGCAGCCCGCTGCCGACTCGCTGCGGGCCGATACGCTTGTTGTCGTGTCCATCCGCACTGCTCGCCCGCTGCCCGCAGCCGAAACGCAGCGCCTTACGCAGTGGCTAGGCGTGCGCGCTGGCCGCCAGCCCGTGCGCCTGCTGCTGACGCCAGCACCAGAAGAAGCCGTACCCACCCCACCCAAACCGCAGAAACGCCGGCCAGCCCGCCGCCGCTAGCGCTTGCTCACGCCTCACTCAACGCTCCTTTTACCCGACTGATGGAATTATACCACACCCTAGCCCTGCTTATCGTCATAGCCGCTATTTTTGGCTACCTCAACCATCGCCTCCTCAAGCTACCGGGTGTTATCGGGCTCATGGTCTTGGCCCTAGTGTCCTCGCTAGGAGCCATTGGGCTAGGCAAGCTGGGGGTAGACTGGGTGCTGAAGGCCGGCCAGCTAGTGCGCGGCATCAACTTCCACGCCATCCTGATGGATGTGATGCTCAGCTTCCTGCTTTTTGCCGGAGCGCTGCATGTCGATGTGCGTGCCCTAGGTCGGCAGGGTGTAGCCGTGGGAGTAATGGCTATAATCGGAACGCTATTGTCTACGGGCCTGATAGGCACTGCTTTTTATTACCTGTTGCCCTTATTTGGGCTGCCCATCGACTTTATTTACTGCTTGCTGTTTGGCGCGCTCATTTCTCCCACCGACCCCATTGCGGTGCTTGGCATTCTGAAGGAGGCGCGCATCGACAAATCATTGGAGATTAGAATAGTGGGCGAGTCACTCTTCAACGACGGCATCGCGGTAGTAGTGTTCATCAGCCTGTTTCAGATTGCACAGTTTGGGGTCGAAAAGGCCACCTTCGGTGTTATCGGACACCTGTTTTTAGTGGAAGCCGTCGGTGGCATCGTGCTAGGGCTAGCCATGGGCTACGCCACGTACTGGGCCTTACGAACCATCGATAACTATCAGGTAGAAATGATGATAACGCTGGCCCTGGTAATGGGCGGCACTGCCTTGGCCACGACCCTGCACACATCGGGGCCACTAGCCATTGTGGTGGCGGGCTTGATTGTGGGCAACAAAGGCCGCCAGCTGGGCATGTCAGATATCACGCGCGAGTACCTAGACAAGTTTTGGGAACTGCTGGATGAGCTCTTCAATGCCGTGCTGTTTGTACTCATCGGCCTAGAGATGCTCATCCTCGACATCAGCCGCACGACACTACTGGTGGGGCTAGTAACCATCGTACTGGTACTAGTGGCCCGCTGGGTATCAGTAGGCTTGCCCTTGGTACTACTCAAGCGCTTTTACCCCTTCGACCGGCAAATGCTGCGGGTGCTGACCTGGGGCGGGCTGCGGGGTGGCATTTCGGTAGCCCTGGCCCTATCCCTGCCCGATTCTATGCCTCGTACCCTGCTGGTGGGCGTCACCTACGTAGTCGTCATTTTCAGTATTATTGTGCAAGGGCTTAGTATCGGGCCCCTGGTCAAAAAGCTAGGCTTGAGTACAGGTGAGGCCCCGGCCGACGACCACTAGCCGGGCTGTTGCTGGGCTACTTCTAGCCACACGCTCTTCCCGCCCGGTTGAGCCAGCGACGGAATGCTAATGTGCCTACCGCGTAAGCTGCCACGTCGAATGGGTCGGCAACGGCCCGCACGGAGAAACAAGGCAGCAGGATCTCAAACCACACCGACACGTAGCCCCAGGCCAGTAGCAACCAAGAGTCGGGGAAAACAAACGTGTAAGAACGCGCCACCAACCGCCGCTGGGCGTAGAGGGCGACGGTAAGCATAAGGGGTATGCTGATTACGTCGTTTAAGTAGGATTGCAGCAGCCCGGGGATTGGTACGAATAATACGTAACGCAAGAACTGTTGCCCGGCGAAGAGGACAATAGCGCCCAAAAACAGGGGCTGGCGGAATTCAAACCAGCTCGACATTAGCCCACAAGCACGGTTACTAGCCAAACGATGAAACCCAGAATTGCGGCGAAAGCGAGCTACCCTCCCCGAACGATGGTTTTGAAGAATCGAACCACGGCCCCGTCACCGGGCTTAATTTCCACCAGCATGACCGAAGGCAGTTGCTGCTGCGCTACTTCTTCGCGCGCTAGGGCACTGCGGTAGGCCTGCGGGTCCAACAGGTCGCCGCAATGCTCACAGCGGTCATCGGGAAGTTGTTGCCATGTCGACCACTGCTGGCAGTGAGGGCATTTTTTAAGTTGAAAGCAAAGGGGCATCGGGCATACCTAAGCATACGCACCCCCTAGGGGACAGTTCCCTGATTGACTACGCCGCCGCACGGCACAGAGAAGTCTGCGTTCAAAAGCTACGTTATTTCCTAGCCTAGGCGGGCGGACGCGCCTCAGCGCGAGCCGGGGGAACATCGCCCTTGCCGGCAGGCCACCCTTCGCGCTGCTGCCGCCGGTTACCGTCGGAGGCTTCGGTTTGGTCGTGAAATAGAACCTGCCGCGTCGGATACGGTAAGTCAATCCCGTTGGCCGACAGCTTATTTTTAATGGTTTCCAAGACGCGGTCTTTCGCGTCGAGCACATCGGCCTGCCGGGGTGGGTTTATCCACCAGCGAGCCCGAATGTTAACGGAGCTTTCTCCTAGGTCCATGACCAACGCATCGGGGGCCGGGTCCTGGAGCACGCCGTCTACCTCACGCATGGCTTCAAGGATGAGCTGGCGGGCGTGGGCAATGTCGTCGCCGTAGCCAATGCCTACATCGTACTGCAAGCGGCGCTTATCGTAGGCCGTGTTCACCGTGATAGCATTGGTAAAAATCTCGGCATTGGGAATAATAACCCGGCGGCCATCGTAGGTTTTGATGGTGGTAGCGCGGGTTTGAATATCCTCTACCGTGCCCTCGAAGTCCTTGTACTTAATCTGGTCACCAATGAGAAAGGGCTCGGTGAGCAGCAGCAGAATGCCAGCTAAGAAGTTCTGAAAGATGTCCTTGAACGCAAAGCCAATGGCAATGCCCCCCACCCCCAAGGCGCTAACCAAGCTGGCGGGCGTGAAGCCGGGCAGGACAATGGTGACCGTCACTAGCACACCTAGAATGAGGGTTGCTACATAGGCTAGGCGGCTCAGCAGTCGTGCCAGGCTCTCACTGCTACTCCGGCTGCGCGTGATGCGCTCGGCCAGCGAACGCACTCCGCGGGCCCCTAGCACGAATACCACCAGTACTACTAGCCCAAAAAAGATGTTGGGCAAGGCTAACATCAGGTCGCTGCCAATTTGGTGCAACTTCTGCCACGCAAGAGAAAAATCCATTAACTGCTCAGGTAATAAGGGGGTCACGCTGCCCTAGACAGGCAGTAACAGCAGCTAGCTGCTCCGTCCCATACGGAAAAGGGCTTAGTAAGGGGACTTATAGGGTATCTAACCAACAACGCGATGCCCTAGTACCGGCTGCCGGCACTAGGGTTCTTAGCTGCTATTGCGGCGAGTCAGAGGGTGGGTTTGGTAGTTCGCTCGGCGCTGGAGCCGGCCGATTTCGTGGCATTTGCCAAGTGCTCAATGTAGACGAGCGAAGCCAATAGATAACAGTGACCGGCCGCGAAAGCTACGCCTTCTGAGGCTGAGTAGAGGTGCTATGTCATGTCCTGCTGCCACCCATTTAGCCTGAACTATGATGCAAGCATATTATTCTTATTTATAGCATTTTATTAGTATAAAATCCTCTAGGTATTTAGGTACCTCTACTCCTTTGGTTAGATAACCTTACTAAGCGTATTCAGTAAAAGCGTTTAACAATGCAAAGAAAAAATATAATCAAACAAGTAGAAAGATTGGCGCTATCCTAATAAATCTACCTAGCTGCCGTTAAATAAGCACAACTAATACTCGCATTTTTCCAACGCTTGGTAGGTATCTGTCAACGGTGGTTCTGCTGTGGCACAAGGCAAGTAACACCAGAAAATAACCTACTTATTTCTCTTCCGCCTTTTGCCTAAACCAGACCTTCTGGTCGATGAAATCAATACATGATAAATGTTACAAAGCCTTTCTTACCGCCCCAGGACGAATACAACCAGTACTTACAGGGGATTTGGTCAAGAAATTGGCTCACTAATAATGGGCCTCTAGTCAACGAATTAGAGCTCACGCTAAAAAACTATTTTGGCGTATCTCACCTGTTTTATGTAACGAATGGGACCATTGCGCTACAGTTAGCAATCAAGGCGTTAGGGCTACAAGGAGAAATTATTACTACGCCGTTTTCTTTCATTGCAACAACGAGCAGCATTGTATGGGAAGGCTGTACTCCGGTCTTTGTCGATATCGACCCGGCCACGTACAACATTGACCCTAGGTTGATTGAGGCGGCTATTACGCCCCAAACCAGCGCTATCCTAGCTACCCATGTTTTTGGTAATCCCTGCGCCGCTAGAGAAATAGCCGCAATAGCTGCCAAGCATAAGTTGCGCGTCATTTATGATGCGGCCCACGCCTTCGGCACCAGCTACCAAGGGCGCTCGGTGCTGCACCAGGGCGATATCAGCACGCTGAGTTTTCACTCGACCAAGCTATTTCATACTATTGAGGGCGGGGCGCTTATCACCCACGACGCGGACCTAGCTAACAAGATTGCCCATATGCGGAATTTTGGCTTTCACGGCCCCGAAACCTTCCAAGGAGTGGGCATCAATGGCAAGAATAGTGAGTTTCACGCCGCCATGGGGTTGTGCAACCTCAAGTACGTCGGGCAAATTCTGGACCGGCGGCAGCAGCTTTCCGAAACCTACCACCACATGCTTAAGTCCTTGCGGATAGGCACGCCTTTTCTGCACCCGAGCGCTGGCTTCAATTATGCCTACTACCCGGTTTTGTTTGAAAGCGAAGCTGTGCTGTTGAAGATGGTCAAGGCCTTGCACGGCGTGTATGTCTACCCTAGGCGGTACTTCTACCCCTCTTTGGAAACATTGAGCTACGTACAGGCAGGGCAGCAGATGACTGTTTCTGCCGATATCGCCTCCCGGGTATTGTGCCTCCCCTTGTACCACGATTTGTCTATGGAGGAAGTGAAAATGATTTGTCGGGCTATCCTTCGCGCGGAACGGTATTGAGCACAACAGACCCCACTCGGCGGGAACTGGCTAGGCTAATTTCCCCGCTGCCTTTACTTGTTTGTGGCGTACTTGCCGCGGAGCTATGAAGGAAAATACCTTAAAAGACCGGGCGGCAGTGAGCCTGGTGTGGCTGACGGGAGAACGCTTCGGCAACCTACTCAGCGATTTTTTGATTTCAGTTTTTCTGGCTCGCATTCTGGGACCTAGTGAGTTCGGCCTGATAGCAATGGTGGCGGTCTTTATCGCCTTGCTTCAGCCGTTCACGGATGCGGGCCTAGGTAGCGCCCTGCTACGGAAGAAAGAGGCTACGCCCGAGGATTACAACACGGTGTTCTGGAGCAATCTGGGCTTGTCCACGGCGGCTTACCTTGTCGTCTTTATCGGGGCGCCGCTGGTAGCTCAGTTTTACAAAGAGCCGCTCCTGACCGACATCATCCGGGTGCTGGGCATCAGTCTCGTGCTCAACTCCCTGAATGTCGTGCAGACCATCCGCTTAACGAAGCTGCTGGATTTTCGCACCATTAGCCTGCGTTCGCTGGTGAGCAATGTTCTCTCCGGCGCTATCGGGTTGTACTTGGCCTACCTAGGGTGGAGCTACTGGGCGCTGGTGGTGCGGCAACTACTCAACGCCATCATCACCAACGTGCTGTACTGGGCGACCCGGTCTTGGTTTCCTTCGCTCACGTTCTCAACTGCTTCGTTCAAAGATTTCTTTGGGTTTGGCTCGAAGCTGCTGCTCTCTAGCCTGCTCGATACGGGGTTTCGCAATATCTACCCCTTGCTGATTGGCAAGTTCTACTCCGCTTCTGCCCTAGGGTTCTACAACCGGGCAGCAAACCTGAGGGACATTCCGCAGACCTTGGTGGCGCAGGTAACCGGCCGGGTATCCTACCCCGTTTTGATTGAGCTGCAAGACGACCCACCTCGCTTGGCGCAGGCCTACCAGCGCCTGATGCAGTTGGTGTCGTTTGCCTACTTTCCGCTCCTGATGGGGTTGATGGGGCTGAGCAAGAGCATCGTGCTGGTGCTACTCACCGACAAGTGGGCTAGCGTCATCCCCTTGCTGCAAGGCCTGACGTTTGTGGGTTTGCTATACCCCATTCATACCCTGAACCTGAATATTCTCACGCTAAAAAAGCGGTCTGACCTGTTTCTTATCCTGGAGGTAATCAAGAAAGCGTTGGTTGTAGTAAGCCTGCTGCTCACGTACCGCTGGGGAGTCATGGGCCTGATTTATGGGCAGATTGCGCAGTCTTGCCTGGCGCTGGTGATTAATGCCCACTACTCCAAACAGTTTATTGGCTACGGCTTTGTGCAGCAGCTGCGGGACATTTTGCCCAATTTCTGCACGGCGTTGGGGATGGGGTTACTGGTGCTATGGGGCAGCGAGCAGCTACACGTCTTCACCTGGTGGAGCCTACTGCTTTGGTGCTTCGTGGGCGGGGCCACTTACCTGCTATTGGCAGCGGTCTTCAACCGAAAAAATCTGCTTTACCTATACGACTTCTCCCGGGAGAAATACCTCGCCATGCGCACGACAAACTAATGGCCTCTGCCCTTGTCGGAGTGCATTAGTACCAAGCCTACCTAGCCAACGCAGCCTATGAAAATCGCCATCATGCAGCCGTATTTATTTCCCTACATCGGGTACTTCCAGCTGGTGGCGGCGGCCGATTTATTTGTGCTGTATGATGATGTAAACTACATCAAAAAAGGCTGGATTAATCGTAACCGTATCCTGTTGCAGGGCGCCGAGCACGTCTTTACACTCCCCTGCCTCGACGTCAGCCAGAACAAGCTGATTAACGAAGTATTGGTAGACTGGTCGAGCAAAGAGCTGCGGAAAGTGCGCACGACGCTGGAGACAGCTTACCGAAAAGCGCCTTTTTTTGAGCAGGTATATCCGCTGGTGCAAAGCGTGCTGGAGCTTAGCGGCCCCGCCACCATTGCGGAAGTGGCTGCCCAAAGCATCCGGGCCGTATGCGCCTACCTAGGCATAGCCACGCCGTTGGTTACCAGCTCGCAGCGGCCCTACCAAAATGCCCACCTCAGCAAGGGCGCCCGCTTGGTAGACATAGTGCAGCAAGAAGGCGGCGACCAGTACCTGAATGCCATAGGCGGCGAAGCGCTGTACACCAAAGACTTCTTTGCTCAGCACGACATCGCGCTTCATTTCGTGAAGCCCCTACCTATTCAGTATGCGCAACCCCTGTCGAGTAAGGAATTTGTGCCCTGGCTCTCCATCATCGATGTCCTGATGAACAACAAGAAAGAGGATATCACAACGTTTTTACTAGCCTACCAACTCTTATGAAGAACGTGCTAATACTAGGGGGGCAGGGCAATGCCTCCGTCATTGGGCATGCCATGCTCGATGCGGCCCAGCGGGGCAGCCAAGAATACCAGTTTTGCGGCTACGTGAACGACCGGGATAATTGCGAAGAAATAGAAGGCTACCCCGTAAAAGGTGGGCTGCAAGACATTCCGAGGCTGCTAGACGAGGGCTACTACTTCCTCAATACGATTTATAAGATAGATGGGCAGCGGGAGCGGATTGCGCTCTTCGACTCCCTGGCCATCCCCGACGACCGGTTGGCCACGTTTGTGCACCCTACCGCATACATAGCTGCCCATGTAGACCTAGGGCCTGGGTGCGTGGTAATGCCGCATGCCATCATCTCTACCAACGTGAAGCTGGGCAAATGCACCCGAGTGATGATTGGGGCCATTATCAGCCACAATTGCACCATTGGGGCTCATACATTCGTGGCCGCCGGCTCTTGCTCAGGCTCTAACCTACAAGTAGGCGAGGGAGTGCACATTAGCATGAACGCCACCGTGCGGGAATCCCTTACCATCGGCAACTACGCTACCCTGGCAATGGGCAGCGTGCTGCTCAAGGACGTCGGCGAACTGGAGGTCTGGGCGGGTAACCCCGCTAAAATGCTACGCCATGCGCAGTAAGGAGCCGCTGGTAAGCGTGCGGGTCATTACCTACAACCACGAGCGCTTTCTCCGGGAGTGCTTAGATGGCATTATGGCCCAAAAGACTTCTTTCCCATTTGAGGTGGTGATTGGGGAAGACTGTAGCACCGACAACACCCGTTTGATATGCCAAGAGTTCCAGGCGCGCTATCCCGACCAAATCAGGCTGCTGCTACACGCCCAAAACGTAGGGGCCCAGACCAATGCTCGCCTGGCCCGCGAGGCCTGCGTCGGTAAATACATCGCGTTCTGCGAGGGTGATGACTACTGGACCGACCCGTCGAAGCTCCAACAACAGGTAGACTTTCTGGAGGCGCATCCGGCGTACGTGCTCTGCTTTCACAACTGCTGGATGAAGTTTGAGCAAGACCCTAGCAAGGCGATGGAGTTGTTTCAGACCTATACCAAGACCGACTACGCCATTCCGGACTTGATTGGGAAATGGCTTATTCCGACCGCCTCGGTTGTGTTCCGCAATCAGCTATTCACCGAGTACCCCGAGTGGCTCCGCAATGCGGTGGTGGGCGACACCCCCTTCTTTATTTTACTCGCGTCGTTTGGCCAACTGAAGCTGCTGCCTGGCGTTATGGCAGTGTACCGCCGACACGATAGCGGCGCCACCACCCTGCTGCACGGGTACCGATACTGGGAGCGCATGATAGAATTGTATTCCGCTATCAACAAGCATTTTGGCTATCAATACAGCAAGGAAATAAATCCCATCCTAAAGTGGTTTTATTACCACCTTACTCAATTATCGCTGCAGGATGGCGATTACCCAAAGTACCGTTCCTACGCCCAAAGCTGTCTGCATTTTACGAAAGAGCTGTTAGTTGGCTATCGCCACTTTGGCTTGTTCCACTACCGCTATGCGTTACTCTATCTCACTGCCAAAAGTCCGCTACTTTTTAGCGCACGTAGCCGGTGACCAGCCAAAACATTGCTCCCAAAAAGAGTTGCCTTCCTTATAGCAGAAAAGTGGTCTAACTGAACCTAGAGGCATGTAAGCGCTAACTCTATATTAGCGTCGCCCATCATTGGTAGCTCAGGTCAAAGCGCCCCTCCGTGATGGTAGTAGTTCTGCCGCTGGTCGGACCCACCAGCGTACCAGCAAACGTGCCGGCTACAATGGGCTGCACCAAGTCTAGGTGAGTAATCTGCCCGCTACCTGCGCTGGGCTGGAGTACGTTGTACCTATCATTAGTATCAGTCGAGTAAGTAGCTCCTACGCCGGCGCATTCCTGCAAATCATAGCCGCCTGTGCCCGCCACCTACCTGATAAATATTCCAAAGCCTGCTTGTATCCCATCCGCTAAGTGGTTGCTAGAAATCCAGAAGGTGTGCCCCAAGTAGTGGGCTTTATAAACCGGAAAATTGAAGCTGCCTTTGGGCAAAAAATACTTGCTCCTTGTGCGTTGCTTAACTGCGCTCCAGGAGTAATAAATTGCTGCTTAGCAGAGCGCACAAGTATAGCAATCAGCTCAGCGACCTAGTAACTCTTGGTATACAGCTAGGTAGTCGGTCGCCGACTGCTCCCAGTTAAATTGCCCAGCCTGCGCCCGCGCCGCCGCCGCCCTAGCGGGTGAGTGCTGGGCTAGGCCCGCCACCAGTACCTGCTGCATAGTGGCGGGGGCAAAATCATCGAAGTAATAGGCGGCTACCCCACCCACTTCGGGCAACGACGTGAGGCGGCTTAGAAAGACGGGTTTACCTATTTGCATGGCCTCCACTACCGGCAAGCCAAACCCCTCGGCCAGCGAGGGCTGCAAATAAGCCAGACACTGGTTGATATACCAAGCCTTATCGGCTTCGCTGATTCTGATGAGCACCCGTACCCGGTCGGCTACGCCCGCCTGCTCGGCCGCTGCTCGAATAGTCGCTACATAGTCACCCTCGGTGAAGCTGCCCGCAATAACGAGCTCGTAGTCGTTGCCTTGCAGCAGGGCAGGTAAGACGTGGAAGTTCTTTTTGGGATTAACCGTACCTAGGGCAAACAAGAAAGGCTGACGGGGTACGTAGACAGGTAGGTGATTGGTGGGTAGGTCCGGCAGCGCTTCTACCCCACGAGGAATATAACGTAAGGGCTGGCGGCCAGTGTACCCCAGCAAGTCGGCGTGCTGCAAGATATCCTGCCGGACAAAATCGGAGATGGTGACTAGGTAGTCAGCCCGTTTAATATTGCGGCGCACCATGGCCAACTGCCGCGTGTAGGTGCGCTCATCGGGTTTTTGGTGCAAAAAATTGAGGTCGTGTACTGTCAACACTACCTTGGTAAAGGGACTGGTAGGCACGTACCAACTTAGCTGCGAGGTAGCGTGCCACAGCTGGAAGCCGTAGCTAGGCGGGTTGAAATACTTATGAAAGCTGCGCTGCGTGAGGTAGTGTACGCCCTGCTGGCCCAATCCGCCTACTTCCTGAGGCGGCACGTAGCAGGTAAGCTGGTAGCGGTGATTTTGGCGGATAAGTTCGTGTGCTAACGGTACCACAAAATGGCTGAAACCACTGTCACGGTCCTTAAGTACTTCGCAATCAAGAATGATACGGGCAGGCGACATGCAAAAAGGTAAGGCTACCAGGCAGCTACTACTGGCGCGAGTAAAGAATAGTCGCTGGGGGGTACTGAGGTTGTGGCCAAGCTACGCTAACGCTATTGTAGTACGAAGTAAAGAAAGTAGCCTGAACTTGCCTGGCGAAACAGTAACCTAGTCCGTCTGCCAAATGCTCACTGCCCCATGCTCGCTCATCTACTTGGCCTATGGCTCACCGGACCTGTATGCGGAAGCTGTCTATAGCTTGCTTTCATACTACCGAGTAGCCCGCTCGACGGTGCAGGTGCTTATCTACACCGATGCAGCTGCCGCATTCAAGCAAGTGCTGGGGGAGCGGCCTGATGTCTACTACCCTACCGTAACCCCCGACGAGTGGCAGCACTGGCGGGGCAGCAGCAATAAGGTTTACTTACTGAAAATAGGTGTTTTGACCCATGCCGCGCAGCACTACCCCGGCAGTTTGCTTTTTGTAGATACCGATACCATTTGGCAAATTGACCCGGCACCCTTATTTGCCCAAATCGAGCGTGGTCAGTTCATCATGCACGTTAGTGAAGGGAAACTGGCAACAGGAAATGAGTTAAGTCGAAAAATATATCGTCGATTAAAAGGTCACGTGTTTGTGATAGCGCAGCGCGAGCTCTCCATTGATAGCACGACCGTGCTCTATAATTCGGGGGTACTTGGCTTATCCTCCACTTTGGCAACACAGTTAACGGAGGTAGTGACGCTGGCTGACCAGCTGTATGAGGCTTATAACAAGCATATGATGGAGCAACTGGCCTTTAGTATGTGGTTTGGAGCAACTAGTAGCATTTCGGAAGCTGCCCCCTACGTATTACACTATTGGAATCTAAAGGCTATTCGCCCCTTCCTGACGCGTATTTTTCAGCAGCACGCGCCACACTCGCTAGAAGCGTTCTACGAAAAAGCCACGGCGCTCAATTTAAAGGAGCTGCATGAGTCAGAGATGCAGTACCGTGCGCTACCTTCTTGGCGCCGAACGCTGCTTAAACTAGTAGGCCGACGTTGGCAACTTCCCGCATTCAGGCAATAGGAAAGGCGCGCTAGCAAAAGCATAGGCCAGAGCCGCACCAGTTGCTGAAGCAAACAATGCATGGAGCCGGCGCGACGCGATGATTCATAATGCCAGCATTGGGTGCCGGAAGCCGAACCTAGGTCGTGATAGCCTACTCCACGTATTCATTAACACGTTGGTGCCTCACCTCACAAACCTCTTCCTCCAACTACACCTGTCGGTAGCCGCCACCGAAATTGGCCAACAAACTAAGTGCGTCTTACTCGATACCGAAGCAGAAACGACCTCTTCGCAAGACTTCGTGAAATCTAACTCCCAGCCCACGCCCTTCATCGGCCTGACGCTGCAAGGCTGGGTAGCCCCAGTGATTTTAGAGGCAAAATGCTGCTGAAGGGCTGGGAGTTGACTGGGTTAGGACCTGTATTTTTTAGGACTTACCCCGAATTGTAGGCCGCCACTTAGGCTGCCACAGTAAATTTGTGGCTGTGATAATGGCTTTCTAAGCGATTGTCCGTTTCACTAACGGGATAACGCGCAGCCTAGTAGCTGGCTATCCGGATGCGGGTTATAGCTCTCGTTTACGTCCGAAACCCCGTTTTTTCGACCACCTAGGGCTGCCCGCCCCTTACGACAAGGCTCACCATGAGTACCCCTTCCACCTCCGACGCCCCCAGCCTCAGCGCTACCCCAGGCAAGCCATTGGTTGGCGTTGTCATGGGTTCCAGCAGCGACTGGGACACCATGCAGCATGCCGTGCAGATTCTCACGGACTTTGGCGTGGCCCACGAAGCGCGAGTGGTATCGGCCCACCGCATGCCCGACGACTTGTTTGCCTACGCCGAACAAGCTGGCCCGCGCGGCTTGCAAGCCATCATTGCTGGCGCTGGAGGAGCAGCTCACCTGCCTGGCATGCTAGCCGCCAAGACTACGCTGCCCGTACTAGGGGTACCGGTGGCCAGTCGCCATTTGCAAGGGGTAGACTCGCTGCATAGCATCGTGCAAATGCCCAAAGGGGTGCCCGTGGCCACGTTTGCGATTGGCACTGCTGGAGCGGCCAATGCCGCGCTGTTCGCGGTCAGCTTATTGGCGCTGCATGACTCGGACCTAGCAACGAAGCTACAGGCGTTTCGCGCTGCCCAAACCGAAGCCGCTCGCGCCATGACGCTGCCCGTATGAACGCCAATAGTCACGTTACAGCCATGACCTCTGTTTTTCCAGGCAGTGTGGATGCTGCTGGTCAGCATTCTACCCTAGGTGTGTTGGGGGGTGGTCAGTTGGGCCGCATGTTTGTCCATGCCGCCCAGCGCCTAGGTTACTTCACTGCCGTACTGGAACCCGACGCGCAAAGCCCGGCCGGGCAAGTGAGTCACCACCACATCCAGACCAACTACGACGACCCAGCCGGGCTGGCGCAGTTGGCTCACCTGTGCCAGGCCATCACCACCGAATTTGAAAACGTGCCAGCCCAGACCCTGCAAACACTGGCGCTGACCCGACCCGTGGCGCCTAGCGCGGCCGTGGTGGGCATTGCCCAAAACCGCATCGAGGAAAAAGCTCACTTCGCGGCTTGCGCTGATGTGTCGGGGGTAACCTGCGCGCCCTATGCAGTGATTGAAACGCCGGCCCAGTTGCAGGCCGTCCAAGACGACCGGGCAGATTTGCTACCCGGCATCTTGAAAACCGCGCGCATGGGCTACGATGGCAAGGGCCAGGTCCGCGTCAAAACAGCTGCTGAACTAGCCGCTGCCTGGGCGGAGTTGGGCGGCGTGGCCTGCGTGCTGGAAAAGATGCTGCCGCTAACCGCCGAGTGTTCGGTGCTGGTGGCCCGCGGCTGGGACGGCCAAGTCGTCAGCTTCGCCCCGCAGCGCAACGTGCACGTCGATGGCATTTTGGCCGTGACGCACGCCTACAAAGGAAATATGCCCTTGCCCCTGGCCGATAGGGCCCGCGACGCGGCTATTTCCATCGCGCAGCATCTGGACTATGTCGGGGTGCTGTGCGTCGAGTTTTTTATAGTGGAAGACGGCACCGAGCACGGTAGCCTAGTAGTCAACGAGATGGCTCCGCGCCCGCACAACAGTGGCCACTACACGCTGGATGCCTGTGACGCGTCGCAATTTGACCTGCAGGTCCATACCATGGCGGGCTTGCCCTTGCCACAGCCGCGCCAGCATTCTCCAGCCATCATGCTCAACTTGCTAGGTGACGTGTGGTTTGACGCCGATGGTCAACCGCGGGAGCCGGACTGGTATTCCGTGTTGAGTTTGCCGGGCACGCACCTGCACCTATATGGCAAGCTGGACGCACGTGTAGGCCGCAAAATGGGCCACCTGACCATCACCGGCCTAGATATCGCCAGTGTCAAGACCGTGGCGCGCCGTGCTGCTGGCCTGCTTGGCTTGCCGGGGCTGGACGCCGTCTAGGTGCGATTGCCTGAACTCGACCAAGTCAACCTAACATCGATGGTCTCCTTACTTCTGTTCATCACCTCCAAACTTGCCACGCCAACGGTTTGGCCACCGGCTCCGTTAAAGTAGGAGCGCCTAGAGGGCAGGGCAAATTTGGTGAAGGTCCCCCAAAGCGGTTGACTACACTGCGGCCAAATCGGGCCAGTGTCAATGCCGAAGACCAGCAAGGGTGTAAGGAATTATAGCGAAGTACCTTAAAGTGAAGAAAAGAAATAAAAAGGATTTTCAGAGAATAGTGTGTTATCCTAGTGCAGGCTCTCAGGCTTCATAAAGTGTTCAAAGTAGCCCTAGAAAAGGGCAGAAATTGCCATATAAAACGGGCTTCAGCGTCCTATAACATGGAAATCTTATTACTCCCTTCTCCTTCTTACTCAGCGAGATTACAGGCGGTTTAGGAATACAGAATAACCCTCGTTATAAAAAAAGTTTTCTATCTAATTATCTTCTTCAAGAAAGTGTACTTTTCGGGGCTGGCTTATAGGCAGAAGCCTATTATTCACCTCCCCCGTAAGCTTTTCAGTGGGGTGTCGTCGCCAAAGCCGTCGAACCAAGCCGCACCACTGCGAGTTATAAGTTGCTCTTCCTCCTTCTAAGCAGCGCCGTTACCCAATGAGACAGTTAAAAATCAGCAAGCAGATTACCAACCGCGAGAGCCAATCGCTGGACAAGTACCTCCAAGAGATTGGCAAAGTGAGCCTGGTATCAATCGACGAGGAGGTTCTCCTGGCCCAACGCATTCGCGAGGGCGACCATATGGCCCTCGAAAAGCTGACCAAAGCCAACCTGCGTTTCGTGGTATCGGTATCCAAGCAGTACCAGAACCAGGGTCTGACGCTGGGCGACCTCATCAACGAGGGCAACCTAGGCCTAATTAAGGCCGCCAAGCGCTTCGACGAAACCAAGGGCTTCAAATTCATCTCCTACGCCGTATGGTGGATTCGCCAGAGCATCCTGCAAGCCTTGGCTGAGCAAAGCCGCATCGTGCGCTTGCCGCTAAATCGGGTGGGCTCGCTAAATAAAATCAGCCGTTCGTTTGCCGAGCTAGAGCAGAAGTTTGAGCGCGAGCCCTCGCCCGACGAAATTGCCGAGTTGCTGGAGCTGACTACCTCCGAAGTGGTGGACACGCTCAAGATATCTGGCCGCCACGTCTCGATGGATGCACCCTTTGTGCAGGGTGAGGAAAACGGCTTACTTGACGTTATGGTCGACGAAGGCCAGGAGACGCCAGATGCAGGCTTGCTACACGACTCCCTGTGCCGGGAGGTACAACGCGCGCTCTCCACGTTGACGCGGCGCGAGGCCGACGTGCTAACGTTGCACTTTGGGCTCAATGGCCACGCGGCGCAAACGCTGGAAGAGATTGGCGAACAATTTAGCTTAACCCGCGAGCGGGTACGTCAGGTCAAGGAGAAGGCTATTCGCCGCCTCAAGCACACGTCGCGCTCGCAGTCGCTGAAATCGTACCTAGGCTAACCCCTTGCCTTTGCGCGCCCGCCGCATAGGTACTCGTCACCCGTTAACACTAGATAGCCCCGTCCTTTGTCAGAAGGACGGGGCTATTCGGTTTAATGCGTAAAGGCACGTGTGTTGTTCCAAGTTCTATCCGGCGTTCAACGCTATCGTCGACCTTTTTCATCACAACAATCCAATCAATTTTACCGAAGTTGTTCAGAGAGGGCTCGTGGACGTGATGCCTAAAGCTACCTAGGGGCTCACCTTTTCGACAGCGAATTGCCCGGCTTGCACGTGCTTTAGGGCCTTGTCACTATGCGACATTCTCAGTAGCTGAGTAGCATCAAGACACTTTTACCATCAGGTGGCGTGCTGAGTTGAGTATCATTACTCTGAGACTTCGGTGAGTAGGCCAAGTTTCCACCGTTCGCTTCCCGTTTCGGCCAGTGGCAATACTTATCTTGAAGTCGTTGACACAGAACGCTTATCTAATATGTGCAGCGCGCTTATGCATAAGGAGCGGTTTAGCGCAAATACTATCCGCGTTATTTCGCTGGCGGCACTCCCCCACCCCACTTAAATCTTACTCTTTTATAAGCTGTTCAAGGGTCTCATCACAGTGTAATAATAAGCCCCATAAGCTACTTTCTATTTTTCGACCTCCGCAGACGAGCTCTATGGGCTATCTGCGTGCGAACCTAGTGAGCCTCATCAGCCACTAGCTCCCGCACGTCTTGTCAAGATGGGTGCGTAAGGCAGCTAGACGGGAAGCGTAACGGTGAAGGTGGTGCCCACATCGAGTTGACTGCGCACGGTGAGCGTGCCGCCCCCATTCTCCACGATACGCTTGACCATATACAAGCCCACACCCGAGCCCTCGACGTGGGTGTGCAGGCGTTGAAACAGTGTAAAGAGCTTGCCTTGCTGCTGCTCACTTAGTCCTAGACCATTGTCTTCTACTTCCAGTACAATAAGCTGCTGCTGCAAATGACACCGCACCTGCACCTGAGGTACGCGGGTGGGGTGCCGGTATTTGATAGCGTTGCTAAGCAGGTTGTAGAAGATGGAGCGTAGGTGCTGCGGAGCAAATTGCCCCGTAGCACACCTCTGCACGTCCACTTGCAACTGAGCACCGGTAGCTTCCAGTAGCGGGGCTAGGTCTGAGCGCACAGCCGCTACGATAGTCGCCAGGTCCACGGCCTGGGCAGGTTCGACATGTAGCTCTTGCAGACGGGTTAGGTCTGTGAGTTGGGCAATAGTGAACTGGAAGCGTTCGATTGCTTCCTGCATCATGGCCAATACCTGCGGCACCAGCCCGGCCTGCTGCGCGGTCGTCGGGAGTTGCTTGCGTAAAAGCAGCAATAGGCCTTCAATATTAGCAATCGGCGCCTTCAAGTCGTGCGAGGCTGTGTAGATGAAGTTGTCCAAATCCACGTTAGTTCGCAATAGCAGTTGGTTGCTTTTGCGGAGCTCCTCATTGGCCACCTGCAGTTGTTCATTTAGGTGCTGGACCTGTTGCCGGGCACGCACCTGCTCGCTGACCTCCGTAGCCACAACTGCCACGCCAGTGCTGTGCCCCTCAACATCCAGTAATGGCTGGTACACGAAGTTCCAATAGGCTTGGTGCGGGCGGCCGGCGCGGTGAATAGTAGATGGCAGTTCGTGGGCTACATAGGGAATGCCAGTAGTCATAACGCCATTTAAAAGCTGCGCAAAGCCCTGCTCAGCGGCGTCAGGTAAGAGCTCGAACAAGGGCTTGCCTACTGACTGCGCTTGGATACGCTCCCCAATGGCACACATGACTGGATTCGCCAGCTCAATAAGATACTGGGGTCCGCGAAAGATGGCAATGGCTACCGGCGCCTGCTCGAAGAGAGCATGTAACTGCTGCTGTTGCTGTTCCACCACGGCACGGGCCTGCACCTGTGCGGTCACATCATAGGCAAACGTGGAGACCCCTACCACGTCGTTTTGTTCGCGTAACGCTTGGTAGGTAAACGTAAAATACACCTGTTTGGGCGGCCCCTCGAGTTGAGCCAGCAGCAGTGGTACTTCTTGCTCCTTATGTGTTTCGCCCGTTTGGTACACCTGGTCCAGCATCGCCCCGACGCCGCTCGCTACCAGCTCGGGCAGGGCCTCCGCCACTGGCTGGCCTAGCAACGACCGACCTGGGAAAAGGTCTTGGTAGGCCTGATTGGCATAGTCGTAGCGGTGGGCAGGCCCGCGCTGGATGCATATGGCGGCTGGCGTCTTGGCAAAGACCTGGTAAAACGTTTCGCGTTCCTGCACTTGGCGCTGGGCGGTGGCTAATAGGTCGGCCTGCAGCGCCAAAGCAGTTTGGGTAGCATCAGCTACTCGTTGTTCCAAGTCTTGGTTGAGCTGCTGCACCTGTTGCCGCGCTCGTACTTGCTCTGTGACATCATAGGAGAAGTCCAGCACCCCGTTAATCACCCCTTGAGCGTTGCGCAGAGGGTGATAGAGGGTATTAATAAATAGCTGTTGACCCCGGCCGGAAGTGCTGAAGTCTAGGGCCACCGGCAGTTCGACGCCGTGGTAGGGTTCGCCGGTTTGGTAGACCCGGTCCAGCAGGTTGAAGAAGCCCTGTTCGGCGGCAGCGGCCATGGCCTCGCGTACGGGGCGCCCCAGTAGTTCGTGAGTAGGAAAGTAGTCCTGGTAGCGCTGGTTGACGAACGTGTACACGTGGTCGGGACCGTGGTACGTGGCTACCTGCGCGGGCAAGTGGCGCAACATTTCGGCGAGCCACTGGCGCTGGGCGTCGACTTCAGTGCGGGCCACTTGTTCGGCGGCCTGGACCGCGCGCAGAGCGGTTGCCACGGCCGAGTCTGGTTGGTCGGCCATATCCGTGAAGTTAACCACCAGCAATGCGCCGCTGCGCTGGGCGACTACTCGAAAGCAGGTATCGAGGCCATTACCCGTATAGGTCACCTCATAGGTTGAAGCCTGGCCTGTGTAGTAGGAGTCACGATGCTGAGCGAAAACGCCCGTTGGCGCACTGTGAGGGTAGTACTCGCGAAATGTGTGAGGTGGCTGGGCGGGTAAGCCCAGCAGGCGCTGACCGGCCGGATTGAGGCGCACAAAATAGAAGTCGACTACCTCCCCACTGGCATCCCTGACTGGGGCGTAGAGGACGGCACCGGTCGGCACCAGGTCAAAGAATACCTCCAGCGGATTATCAATGAATGCCATCAGCAGTGATTGGAAATAGAAGCGCTAATAAGGTAGCTGCCGGAGTCTTCATTCTCTAAGCGCTACCGCGCAATTGCGTGGACCGGTAAGCACAATGAGGGTAGGCGGGCAGCAAGGTGCAGGTCAAAGCGCGTATTCTAGGGCAGCGGGACTTAGCCGCATGGACTTATAGATTACGGTTCTTTATCCCAGTTTATGGTGTGCTTACGCGTGACGTAGATAAAGTTGCAGCTTCCCCTTCATTCCTCGACTCGCTTATGTTACAACAAGATAGTGCTTATTCTTCCCCTAGGTTCAGAACATTATGTTCCACCATTATATTATCCGCCGCCGATGGCACGCCCTAGGTCCACTGGGTTGTGGTTCGCGCTGTAACGCAGCGTAAGACGCGTTGTACTAGTCCAGCCCCAGACGGGGCTACTCTACTCCCAGCTTGGTAATAGCCGAAGTAGCAGCTAGCCCCATCAGACTTGGCCAACTGTTGATGCCCTACCTGCCTTTTCTAGACACAGAAACCTGGTAGACATAGCCCTAGGTGAAGGTATACCTGCTCTAGGTATTATTACTGGTCACTTACCATCTATGTCAAGAGCTACCATCTGCAATGATAAGAGGTTGCCACTGGTAATTGTTAACGACGCTTTGCTTAGTCACTTGAGCAAGAGTATGCATGCTAGGTCCAAAGTAACTAAGTAACCGATGTAGCGCATTACTACTTCCGTTATACTGTCGGTAGCTGATACTATTTTTCAGCATACAACTGCCTTTTCCTTACACTGATTTGTCAAGTAAGAAAAAATAATTATCGTAATTATGACAATTGTAACAATTGTCATAATTACGATAATATGAATAATATAATAGATTTTAGCTATTGTAATAATAATTTAAATTTTATTAGTCATTTTTACCAAGAATACAAAATATCCAAAGCTCTTTATATTAATATCTTATCAATATAAAGAACTTTACTATAGTAACAATTGTTGCTATAGTATCTATTTTTTAGATGGTATACATTGTTTAAATTAGGTACATTGCTTTTATTTGTGCCATGCAAACAATTGTAATGGCTAACCACAAGGGTGGTACCGGCAAGACAACAAGCTGTCTAAACGTCGCACATGCTTTGCGGGAGCAAGGGCACAGTGTATTGCTACTGGATTGTGATAGTCAGTGTAACCTAACTCAAAGCTTCACACTACCTGACCCCACTGGCAAGCGTCTTGACGCAGTGCTGCTCGGACAAGCGAGCTTATCAGATACGGTACAGGAAGTAGGGGAAGGACTTTACCTAGTCCCCAGTTCACCCGACCTAGCTGAAGCAGAAGAGCGCATTGGCAAGAAACCAGGCGCTGAATTTGCCTTGAAAGAGTTGCTTGACGAAGTAGAGTCCATCGACTTCTGCTTGATTGATACTCCAGGAGGACTAGGAAAATTAACGTACGCGGCACTGACAGCAGCCACCGCTGTTTTCATCCCTGCGCAACCAGAATATTACGGTATCGAAGGCCTAGTAGGTCTGCTTGATGTATGTCAACAGGTTCAGAAGCGCCTAAACAAAAATCTGAAGATTGGTGGACTGTTTTTTACGCAGTACAACCGTAGCGACCGACGCCGGGCTCAAAAGGACATGGTAGCTCTGCTGGAAACCCATCCTGTTTTTGGGCCTTTAGTAATGCATACTACTATTCGACCTAACGTCGCGCTAGTAGAAGCCCAGATTGAGAAAGAAAGCATCTTTACTTGGGCCAGTCACTCTGCCGGAGCCCAGGACTATACTGCCCTCACAGCTGAAATCATAACCCGTCTATGAGTACCAAACCTACTTTCGGTAAAAAAGTTCTCTCTTCTATAAATGAGCGAATCGAGCCTGCACCGACACCAGACCCAGTAGCCAGCACCGAGGAAGAGCAAACAGTCTGGGTCTCTTTCACTACTGCTGTAACACGTGAAACATACCTCAAGCTGAAGCAGGCCGAGTACTGGGTACCAGGTTTTCTAATGAAGGAACTAACTGAGGCTGCTTTAACAAAAGAGCTAGATGCTTATCCTGAAGCAGATAAGCCTTTACCTGATGCGCTATTACAAAAGTTGCTCCGCACTAGCAAAAAGCTACGATAATAGCATTTTGAGAATGAGTACTACGCCACACAAGGAATGTATCAGTTATATACATAGTGTAAAAGGCCCTACCGGCAAGAGTTGAAACAATAGGCAGAATTACTTCAATTTCAACAATTGTTGAAATTGAAGTAATTCTGCCTATTGTTTCAACTCTTGCCGGTATCTACTCACTGGATAACGTCATCAAAGTACCCTCCAATAAAACAAATTCTGAGTTTGCTAGGTAGCTAAGTAAGCAAAACATTCTGGTAACTAAGCTTCTAGGCGCTGCAGCTGCTGTTCAAGTTCCACTATTTTGCTTTTTACCTGTGCTATAAGTGGTGGACGAGTCTCATCCGTATACAGTAACGACGTTTGAAAAAAGGATAGACTGTTACGAGCATCCTCTAGCTCACTTTGTAGTCTTCTGCGCTGGCTGCTCAGGGCTTGGCTTGGCCGGGCTTTGGGCTTAGCAGGTATCAACTTAGTTTTTTGATAGGCTGGTAGTAGGTAGCCATCGACTAATGCTTTAAAGACAGCGCCAGCAAGTTTTTTCACTTTACCAGAGTCTACCTGTACCTGGACTGATTGAAGTACGAAGTGTATATATCCTTCGTCATAAGCCCCAGCGGTAAGCTTCTCGCGTACTACCTCTAGGCTCTTGGCAGCCACACCGGCTGCAAGTAACGCGGTGGCCCAGGATTCAGTTGGGGTTACCAATTCGGGGAGTGCGGCACCCGTAGAAGCAAAGAGAAAACGAATTTCTGTAATAACACGCCCTTGCTTAAGCAATTCGTAGGTGAATGGCAAATCTGTTTGTGCAAGCTCTTCTTGAGCTGGATCAAGCACCCTGGTACGGAAGTGATCGAAGCGGTCAGCATACTCATCCTTTAACCCTAACACGTGCCGCAGTTCACTGACACTAACCGTGCGTTTACCAAAGGCAGCATATTCGCGTAGCAGCCAGTAGATACGGTGTGAAGCAGGGCGCTTGATTTTGAGGACTTGGCTGAGTTGAGCTTTAGTAAAGTTATTCTTTAACTCTAACAAGTAGGGCTTCAAGTGTTCATTAAATACTGCTTCTACAACACCTTCTCGCTTAAGGTAATCAATGGCTCCCATTAAAGGGCGGTTCTTAATGTCTGGCTCTTTAAGTCGCTCTCCATTAGGCCCTAATACTTCCAGAAGCAGGAATCGGCTGGCCATTTTTTCCGTCATCGCTCTTACTTCTGTATAGACGTTTTTGCTGCTGCTATCTGGACAGAGTTCCCGCACAGGAATGCGGCATACTGGCAGCGCAGTATCCTCGCGACCAATGCGGCTAATCATGGCCAAGAAGCAACGCATTTCCAGCGCCGACATAGTAAACCCAGCATTTACCATGGCATTGTGCTGTACTACTAGTGGGTTAGTAGTGGTTATAATCTCTTTGGTCATAAGTAAGTTAACGAGCGCCTGGTAAATGTACAGGCAATTTAGGCCATTTCCCCACAACTAATTCTAACGTGTGGGGGAGTTACCCCATTTTTGTGGGGAACAACTCTGTAATTACCCCATTTTTGTGGGGGAGTTACCCCATTTTTGTGGGGGAGTTACCCCATTTTTGTGGGGGAGTTACCCCATTTTTGTGGGAAAAAACCTTCATAAATAATTAATGCATAACTGTTTACGCCGATCGTAAACTTAATAAACTCTTTTAAAAGAAGTAACTACTGTTTCTTAAGTAGTTTATCTTTTAAATGTTGGTTGATGGAGAGAGGATTACTACCACTAAGTAGTGAAAGGAACGCGAATGACCCCATTCTTGTGGGGGAATACCCTATAATATGGCTTTAAGCGTTGTTAAGGCACTATCTATCGTTCATTACCCCCACAAAATTGGGGTTGCTATTACTGAATACCCCCACAAAATTGGGGTTAGTAAAGTACTAGTGGCGTAAGTCCGATTTCTAGGTGATTATCAGTAAGCTCAAATAGCTGTTGTATTACCTAGCAATTAGCTTTTGTAGTCGTGACCCCATTTTTGTGGGGGTATGCTAATTAGTTTGGTTTGTGATGGGGGATATTTTTTAACTGATTATATACTAGTTGTATAGTCTGCTTCTCTAGGTCTGAGTTTGTATGTCTCTTCAAATAGTTTAAAATAGCACTCCTAATAATTTATCAACTTTGTGCTATTTTAAACTATTTGATACGCTGTCCTTTATCTCTTTTTGTAAGCTTAAAATAGCAGGTGTACTTATTTGCAAGCAGCGTGGAGAGGGGAGGGGCAAAGGACTTTTTAAGAAGGTGCGTTTACGAAACGTGATAAGCGCGACAGCACTACCTAATACGCTGTTCATCGTACTCTTATTTTGGAATAAAGGCGACACTGCTTCTCCTCAGACTTCACACTCAGAACGGTAGCTTATCAAGCAACGGCCCGTATCTATCCCTTACAGCCTAATGCATGAGGCAGGGAGTAATTAGGTAGGAGGACTACAACTGGTAAAGAAGAAATTTACATCCCGACTGAAAGCAGCTATATCAAAGTGGGCTAGCTTGGGCTGCTTGGATATAGCTGGACGGCTTGTAAGACCTCGTGAGTCAGCAGCTCCTTTACTTGCTCTGCTGTGGCCGTTACAACGATCTCATATGCAAGCCGTACTTCACATTCAAATGTCTTTTCTCGCACTAGCTCATATCCGTTTTTATAAGTCACGGTACGCGCCTTGGTATAGCGGTCCCGCTTAGGGGGGCAGAAGGCACTATACGCAGGGGAGATACAGCTAAAGCCGAGGTAAAATGCGGCGACCCCTTCCCCGTATTCTTTGGACGCCATATAAGCCTGTAACTGGGCCTGCGTGGGGCGGAACGACTCAAGGACCTCACTCACTTCTGGCGAGAGGGCAAAGGCACTAACATGGAAAAGCATCAGCTAGCTGCGAACAGTATCTTCTTTCGCTAAAGCCACACCACCCACTAACTAGGCGTGGAACAGCTTAGCACGAAGACTAAGTGGTAGAGCTGCAACTCATATTTCACAGTCATTAAACGAACATTCAAGGGCTGTGAAGGCTGGTTCCCGTAAGTGCCTCGGCGTCTCCCCGTAAGGAAGCTATTGGAGTAAGGTTGCCCGCTTAGTAACACTTCCCTTGCGCCCTGGAATTCGTCCCCAGCTGGGCCCCGACGCCCTTCACGGTTGCGGGACGGCTCGCTCAGCAAAATCAACTGCTTGTTTGCCGAGTTAGATCAGAAGGTTGAGCGCGTGCCTGTCGCGGCTGGCTCATGTGCCGCCAAGCTCTGCGCATGGCGCTGCGCAGTAGCGCCTTGCATATTGCGCGCGAAACGCTAAACTTGATGGAAGTCGCGCGTATGCCAAGTACCTAGGCGTGCCGCACCGATAAGCCTACTATAGCAACGCCCGGCAAAGGCATCGAAGCGGCAGCTGGGCCGTGTTTAAACCCGTCACTTCGACGCCTTGACCGGGCGTCTACTCATACATAATCTGGTAAACCAGTAGAAAGGCACCCTATCCTAGACCTAGCGCTAATCTACTGCGCTGCAGCGAGCAGCTATGTGCAGCAGGGTAAGGACGCGGTACGTGAACTAGGAGGCCGACTGCGGGATAATGCTAATCATCTCGTCCTCGCTGGGCTCCTTGGCGGGCTTCAGTTCGAGCGCCTGGTCAGCTTGCACCCGGCGGCGGCGCTGCACGGGGGGCAATGACACTGTTTGCCCGGTTTCTAGCGACTGCTCGACGGCGGCTAGCACGCGCATATCCAGCAGCCCTTCTTCGCCATCGGCCTCCGGGTGACGGTCGTGGAGGATACAGTCGGAAAAGTACTGGGTTTCGTTGCCAAACTGCTCAACCGGCTTGAAATCATGCGTTTTGCTGCCTGATTCCGTTTTCTCAACGTACGAAATGCCCACCTTAGGTCCAAACATGAAGCAGGGCGAGGCGTACACAGTGGCTTTGGTGCCGATCAAGGTGAAGCTCTCGGCCGATGCCGTCGCGTAGCTGACGGTGAATTGCGCGGTGCGCTCACTGGCGAAACGCAGGGTCACGGCCACAGTATCGTGAAAGTTGAAGCCGCGCTCCGGTGTTTTTGTGCCCACGGCATGCACGCTGATGGGCTCCTCGTCGAAGAGATTACGGACCGCATTCAGGGGATACGTACCCATGTCGGGCACCGGCCCGCCCCAATACCCATTATGGCCACGCGAATTGTCTTCCGCCACGTTCTGGGCGAACACAGAAGAGAAAGCCCGCAGCTCGCCAAAGTCCCTGTTGTGGGCCCGCGTAAACAGTTCGACGTTGCCGGGCTCATGGTGCAAGCGGTAGGCAATCATCAGCTTCGCGCCGCTTTTCTGCTGAGCCGCCAGCATTTGCTCAGCTTCCGCTACGCTCGAGGCCATGGGCTTTTCTAGCAGCACGTGGATACCCGCCTCCAGCGCGGCCACCACGAAGGGGGTGTGTAGGGCATTGGGGGTGGCCACGTACACGGCGTCGATTTCGCCGGAGGCTAGCAAGGCCCCATACTGCTCGTAGGACCAGGCCTTGATGTCGTATTGGTCGGCTAACTCATCGGCTTTTACGGGATCACCGGTCACGAGTGCCGCGAGCTCGGAGTTGTTGGTGCGCGCAATGCCGGGCATAAACGCCTGCTGCGAAATCTGTCCGCCGGCCACGACGGCGTAGCGAATTTTCTTTGTGTGTTGAAACATAATTACTGCTTGTTGGGGAATAACGCCTTGACCAGCAAAGGGCTGGCTACAGTACCAAGTATCGCTACCTTGGGAAGCTGTTTAAACCTACTGACTTAGGATTCTATTGTCGTCTCTACCCAGCTATACGGCCTCCCTGCATGGGTGTTCCCTTCATGGCTAGCAAGCTGCCGCCAGCCTTCTTATGGAATCTTACTCAGCCAGCGGGCAACAACTCCTCCAGCCGGGTCACCGCGCTAGCCGACGCCCGGGGCTCGGTAGCAGGGCTTGCCGACGCATGCGCCGGCTATGGTGCCCCACTTGTGCGCCGGCTCGGGGTTCCCGGCCGGCTTTTCGTTGCGCGCAGTGCCCCCAGACGAGCAGGAGCGGTTCAAGAAGCAAAACCTGCTGCCACCCGATTCGGACCTGGCCAGGCCCCGCGCCTGTTCAGCATTATTATCGACCTGAATAAGAGCGCTGGGGCCGTGCGCTGGGTGGTCAACACGCTAAACCATCTTGTGCAAACCATGACGGTGGTGGACGCGCACAAAGCGATAGGCCTCCACGCAGATACTGCACTGAAAAACCAGTACAGCCAACAGTACCTGTTCGTGGAGGCCGAAGGGGCCGTCATTCAGGAACTAGTTCGCCGCGATTTGGCCGAGCACTGCAAAGCCCCCGCCGGCGGCACCTTGCTAAAGGGTTAGCGAGCCATCTACCATATCTGGTCTGATTTCGAGCTTACGCCCCACATCAACAAGCCCCTTGCCACTATCAAGGGCGACGCCGCGCACACCTCGTATGCGGCTTTTGGCGAGGGTATTGTGTGGGCCGTCATGGATTCCGGTATCGAAGGCAGTCATGAGCATTTCGCGACGTATGACACCCCGGCGCTGGTAAATAGCTGGTGCACGCCGATTTTACCACGCCCCTCGACCCGGCCAACGCTGCGCTGGCCCTGACTGACGAGTACGGGCACGGCACCCACGTGGCGGGCATCATTGCGGGCAGTTGGGGTAGCAAGACGCCACCCCTGGCCCATTGCAGCCAGAATAATGGGCTGGGCGACATCATCTTCGAGCCCGTGAATACCGCTGCCATTACCGGCATGGCCTTTCGGCGCAAGCTACTGAGCCTGGAAGTGCTCGACGGGCAGGGCAAGGGCAAAGTCAGCAACCTGATTGCCGCCATTGTCCTGATTCAGAAGCTGAACGGTTACGGCCGCCACCTGCTGGTGCATGAGGCCAACATGAGCGTGGGCTATTAGTGTTTGCCTGCGGTCAAAGCCCGCTGTGCGTGGAAGTAAACCGGCTGGTGCGGTCGGGTGTGGTGGTGGCCGGCGACACCGGATACGGCACTATGGAAGGCCCCAAAGCTTCGGGGATGAGCCTAACCATCAACGACCCCGGCAACGCCGACCTGGCCATCACGGTGGGCTCGACGCACCGCGAAATGCCTCACAGTGTTCTTCATTGGCTCTTGCTATGTCATTGCAAAAGAATTCTATGTTCAACATACCTAAAGAGCAATCTTTTTACATACTAGAGACCACGGTTCAAGAAGCATGATAAGCTAGTTTAATACACCAATAATATGGCCTTTATTGAAGTTATTGTTCTTGATATTCAGATTATTATGTTACTTGACAACTGCCTGCTAGGAGCCTAGAGTCGCGGGGATGAGCTTGCAGTCACCGAAATCCACACAAACTGCCCAAGCTCTCGAAACTGCTGATTTCATTACCATCCCGAAAACGGTAGCTGAAGAAGACTTAGCTGATTAGATCGGAGTTTTCCTTTGCCAGTGCAGTACGCGGCAGCACTGCCGGGCTTAGTAGCAGGTACTTGCCTAGTGCCTGGCGTTTCTACACTAACCAGCTACCTGCTAAGCCGCAGTTTATTAGACTAACATATCATATAATGGTAGTGCTTAATTAAATATATTAATTAGATTATTATAAGTTAGGGCATGGGGCTTAATTGCATAAGTAATTACTAATGAGTATAATTATAATATCATAAACTATAAATGTTTTCTTAAAAATTGCATATATCAAAGATACTTTGCTAATTTAGTAACAGCTAGCACGCAGTACTATTCAAAGTATTCTATTTCGCTTATTCCTGTCCCACACACTTTTTCTCTTCGTTTAGTTATGGCTATCTGCTTCCCTAGACCCGCTGCCCAATCTGCGCTACGTAGCCGCTTTACAAGGTTACTGCTCTGCTTAAGCTTGCTGAGCCTGCCCTACGCCGTACGCGCCCAGATGCTCATTGAGGAGAGCTTTAAAAATAGCACCTCTGCCGCCTTTACGTTGCGGGACGATGCGGTACTGACGGCAACGGCTGATGATGCTGCCGGGGAGGGGTACCTGCGGCTCACGGCTAATGCCCCGAATCAGCGCGGGTCTGTGATTAGCAATGCCGCCTTTCCCGCCACCAATGGCTTTACTATCTCTTTTGAGTTCTTTGCTTACGCCGACATTACGGGGGGAGCGGATGGGTTCAGCTTGTTTCTCATTGATGGGAACACGAGCGTCGCCGATTTTAAGACGGGGGCCTATGGCAGTTCGCTGGGCTATGCGCCGTCAACCGTTAATGGGACCACTACGGCGGGCGCCACCAACGGCTACCTCGGCATTGGCTTGGATGAGTACGGCGGCTTCAACACGAATAGTGAGGGCAAAAGCGGAGGGGCCCTGCTCCCAGTCCGCAATTCGGTGGCCTTACGAGGGAACGCCGCGAGCAACTACCCATTGCTTACCCCGCCGCTCCTCACCGGTAATACGGGGAGTCCGTTGGGCGTCGCGACCACGCGCGCCCAAGCCGGGACAGCCGACTATCGGCGGGCGACCATCAACGTGACCCCTACCGGGGGGACGTTTCGCATCACGGTGCGCCTGCAAAATGGGGCGGGCGTGGTGACTGCCCTCAATTCGTTTTTGCTGACCACGCCGCCCCCGACCACCTTACGGCTGGGCATGGCGGCTTCCACGGGTAGTTTCAGAAACACCCATGAAATCCGTAACCTCTACGTCGTGGTACCGCCTGCCGCAGTTGATGACAACGTGGTGACTCCTAACAACACGGCGATTACCATCCCTATCCTTAGTAATGACACCCCCGCGACTAGCAGCTTTGACTTCACGACAGTCGACCTAGACCCGAGCACCATCGCCATCGACCGCTTGGTGACAGTAAACGGAGGGACCTTTACGGTGAACCCGACCACGGGCACCGTCACCTTCATGCCCAGTGGCACCTTAAGCGTCGGGGCCTTTACGGTCCCCTACGTGGTGAGCACCCTGGCAACCACGGGCCTAAATGGAGTGCCCGCCACCACGACGAATCCGGCAACCATCACGGTGCAAGTCGGCAACACCGGGGCGGACATTGCGACCGGTCTCCTGGGACCGGTGACCGTGCTACCCCGCAGCAGCATTTCGTACGTCCTCACCACCACTAATATTGGCACGGCCAGCGCTAGCACGGTCGTGTCAAAGCTGACACTTGACCCCGTGCTGACCCTGACCAGCCCGCTGCCAACGGGCGCCACCTACACGGGCGGGGTGTTAACGTTTCCGGCGGCTCCCGTCCTAGCGGCCACTACCAACGCGGTCTATACGGCTACCTTCATGGCGCCGGATAATGCGATGGCGGTCACGGCGGTCGCCAGCGCCAGCACGAGCTCGTTCGATCCGAATACGACCAATAATAATGGGACGGCGACCGCTAGCCGCGCCACGACGGACGTGAGCCGGCCGCTGCCGGTGCCACTACCCGTGCAACTCATCAGTTTTGACGCCCAGGCGATGAACGCTGCCGCGCAGCTAACCTGGCGGACCGCCTCGGAAGCCCACAACGCCTACTTTGTAGTGGAGCGCTCGGTCGATGGCACCCACTTTGTGCCCCTAGCGCAGCTTGGGGGACAGGGGAGCTCCCAACAAGAAGCGCGCTACGCTTACCTCGACCAGGGTGCCCATGAGCTCGTAGCGCCGGTGCTCTACTATCGCTTGCGGCAAGTAGACCTAGACGGAACAGCTAGCCTGAGTCCCATTCGCGTCGTCAAGTGGCCGTTAGCCGCGCTGCGGGAACTACGCTGCTACCCAAATCCCGGGCACGGCCGGTTAACCCTGGACCTAACGGCGTGGCCTGCTACCGCTTGCCAGTTGGAGCTCCTCGACTTAACGGGACGTAGTCACTACGCGCAAACCCTGATGGGTGGCGAAGTGCACCAATTTACCTTTCCCTCCCTAGCTGCCGGTACATACGTGCTCAAAGTACGCAACGCTGACCACGAGCAGACCAAGCTGTTGGTGCGCGACTAGCGAGTCTAGGCGAAGGACTGTCCCAAAAGCCTCAGCCAGGTAGGTTAAGGCTTTTGGTGGTTAAGTTTACCGGTACCCTTGCCTTCCGCCACAGCCACTACGCCTTTTGGATCAGTAGAGGCTAAAGTGGCAGCATGCTCACCCCGCTTTTTGCCTGCTACCTGTCACGTCCTGCTACCTCCTGCCGCTAGTCGGGAACCTATGCCAGCCAAGGCCTATCTTGTCGACTAGTAGCCAGCTAGTAATCCGCCACGCACGCGGGCTGCCTAAAGCGCCTGCTCCTTGTAATCCCTGAGCCGCTTCCCCGCATGCTCTACCGGGCTGGGGGCGGCGGTGGTACCTCTTTCCTACGCTGCTTAATGAATCGCTTGCTCCTGAGTCTGCTGCTGCTCGTCGGGGGCGTGACCACTTGCACCCCTCACCCCAAGCCCAGCCAAGCAATTGCCCCCGCCAAGGTAGCTGCCCTCACCAAGAACTTTGACTTCTGGTACGCCTACGCCTACCACAACGTCATCCTGGCCCGCGACTTTATGGCCTTGGATACGCTGGGTCAGCCGCTGACCAAACCCGCCTTTCTGCGTCGTCTCGCGCGTGGGCGCGTCATCGCCCTGGTCAATGGCTATGCGCACCAGCTGCCCATCTACCAACTCTGCCCCCTCCCCCGCGAGAGCGAGGCCGCCATTGGCCGCACGAGTCAACAAATGGCGGAAGACGAACTGCGCAATTTTGCGCGCACGGGGCAGCCGCTGCCAGCCTTTGACTTTGTAGACCTGCAGGGTGTGCGCTATACGCCGGCGACGACGTGGGGCAAGGTGTTGGTGCTCAAAGCCTGGTATATTGGTTGCGTCGCGTGTGTGGACGAGTTTCCGGCCGTCAACGCCTTAGTGGACAAGTATGGGTTGCATCCCGACGTCGTGTTTGTGAGCCTGGCGATGAACCAAGCCCCAGACCTGCGGTCTTTTCTGAGGAGCCGGCCCGTCAAGTTCGCCGTGGTGCCGGCGAGTAAGGCCTACCTGAGCGATTCGCTAAAGCTAGTGGAGTATCCCACGCATTTGATTGTGGGGCGGGACGGAAAAATTGTCAAAGTCACCACTAGAGCTAGTGATTTAGCTTTTGCTCTCGCCCAACTCCTGCCATCGGCTCCCTAGCGACGCCTCTACCGCCTTATCTCTACTCCCCATCAGGCGGTGCCACCTAGTAAAGTATTGATTCCACTCGTAGCGTAAGCCTCCAGGAGCACTAGTGGTCCCTACGTGCAAGACCAAACGGTTCGCTGTCAGCTGGCTAATGCGGACTGGGCTCGACTCAATGCTAGGAGCAGGAAGGACGAAGAGCGTATTCTTGCGCTGCGTGTAAGACCGGATGACCGTGTACGTGCTATGTCCTGGGTAGGCCTTATCTGGCTGCACCTGGTGCGAAGGTCAGTAATGTCAAGCGGACGCTCCGCCGCTAGTGGTGGCACCTGTTTAATTTCTTCCACTACTTGACCAGTGGGCGAGTAGCGGAGTTGCTCCGCGCGCTGAAACTGCCAGTGTCCTTGTAGGGGAACAGTGACGGGAGTGGACTGGCAAGCGCATACAACCAAACAGCCAATAAGTAGGCCCCACTAGTTCATGGCAATGAGAATAACATTTCTACCGTAAAATAAACCTGCGGGCCATTACTTATTTCTCAATTTTGTTAAGTAGCATAACAGCGCTTATAAACTCAGTCTTGGAATCAGTGTATTTTTTAGGCTTCCTTTTGAGTGCAGCATAAGATAGCTTTTCTAATTTGGCTGTCAACACATGGGTCTTTTCGACTTTTTCAAGTTCAAACCTGCTCTACTTATCGAAGATGCCTTTTTTGGGCAATTACGGTTCATGGACTGCAAAGATCCTAGGCAGAATTACTTTGAAGGCTCCGGGCTTTTTACCCCTACCGGACAGCGAATTGAATACTTTATTGAAGCTGATTTACCCGGTCCAACGCTAGCGCAACAGCATTTCTATCAAGCTCTACAGGACAAGTACGCCGACTACGTGACTCGTATCCAACCATTGATTACAGACAGATTCCGCCATTGGCAACCCGAGTTCAAGATTCAAAACTTTACGAATGAGTTTACGCTGTTATCCGTCACAATTCCTAGACTGAATACTTTGTCCGCAGCGTGGGATATGTCTTTCAGCACGGTACATGACCCTAACCACGACGTCACCATCTACTTTCTAGAGGAGCAACCCATTAGCATCCTACTTGATGGGTAAATTAGCTTTTATGCGCCGCAAACGGTGGACTCCTAAACGATACAAATTCATACTTACGCGTTAGCAGCAACGCTTTTGGGAACGTTGTCAGGTTGTCTCTACCGTGATTGGTTACACTCTTTAGGAGCAAAAAGCGGGTACTGAAGAGCCTACTGCTGCGCTAGAGCCTCTCATAAAAAGTACTCCGATAGGCATCCCCCACGGGAATAATTATGGAAGGACCGGGGGTGGCCTGAATCACAATGCGGCTGCGTTCTATGGTGTGGATGTGGGCCAATGCGACGATAAAGGACTTATGCACCCGGACGAATGCCGCCGCGGGCAGGCTCGCTTCTAGGCTGTTAAGGGTTTGCCGGGCGATAACCTTCTCCGTTGACGTGTGAATCAGCACGTAGTTCTGTAAGCCTTCCAAATAACGCACGTCAGTTAAGTCGACGCGCTGCAAGCGGTGTTCCGTTTTAACAAATAGATAGGAGCGGAGCGGTTCAGAAGGCGCGGGGCGCAGTCGCCGCTGCGCCTTCTGAACGGCCTGGTAGAAGCGCTCGAACGAAATGGGCTTGAGCAGGTAGTCCACTACATCATGCTCAAACCCCGCTAGTGCATAATCGGAGTAGGCCGTGGTCAGGATGACCTGCGCCCGCCGTTCCAAGGCTTGTAGAAACTGTAGGCCCGTGAGCTGCGGCATCTGAATATCTAGAAAGAGCAGGTCCACGCGTCGTTCTCCTACCCAGTGCAACGCCTCCAGTGGGTTCTCGCTGCGGCCCGCTAGGTGCAGAAACGGCACTTTCGTGATGTAATCGGTCAGGATATCAAGCGCCAGCGGTTTGTCATCAACCACGAGGCAGTGCAGCAGGTCTGTCATAAGGTGAGGTGGAGCGTGACCTGAAAGTCGTTGGGTGTGTTAGCAACGGTCAACCTGTGCCGGCCAGGATACAGCAGGGCTAGGCGACGGCGCACGTTAGCCAGCCCGATGCCCCCCAGTTGGTCTTGTTGCTGGGCCTGCTTGGTATTGTGCACCCGAAAGGTCAGGTCCGTAGCCGTCAGGTCTAGGTGGAGCGTTAGGGGCTGCGTGGCGCTAGTTAGTACCCCGTGCTTGAAGGCATTTTCCACGAAGGCCACCAGCAGCAGTGGCGCAATCATTTGTCCATCGACCGACCCCCGCAGCTGATAGTCGAGTTGCAGTTGGTCTTTAGTACCTAGCCGTTGTAGCTCAATCAAACCGTGGAGATACTCTAGCTCCCGGCGTAGCAGCACCCGGTCGTGCGAAGCTTCGTGCAGCATGTAGCGCAGCAGTTCCGCGAGCTTTAGCAGCGCCCCCGGGGCATCATCCGATTTCTGGTAAACTAGCGCGTAAATGTCGTTGAGGGTGTTAAACAGAAAGTGGGGGTTGAGTTGCGAGCGCAGAAAGGTTAGTTCGGCCGTCGTGTTGGCCTGCTCGGTTTCGCGTCGTCGCCGCTCGGTTAGCAGATGATGCCGGATGAAAACGTAGAGCAAGCCATAGAGCACATAGTCCACATAGAAACGCACGCTGTTCTCGACAAACCACGGGGCGGTAAAGCTGGTATTGCGGCTGTAATTGTCGAAGCCAAGCAAAGGCTTAAACAGTTGAAATTCGAGACCATAACGCCCGGCCGTGAGGAGCCCCAAGGTAAAGAGCAAGCCAGCCGCTGCCTGGCCGAAACGCCACCCACTCCCCGTGCCCACGAGCAGTGGCCGGGCGACCAGCCACCCGGGTAAGTAGAAGGCGGCCGCCTTAACCAGCAGATAGCTTAGCCCCAGCAGCCAATACGTCACGACCGCCGTTTTGGGCACCGGAAACGTAGGGGCGTAATACATCTCGGCCACCTCTTGGACTAAGAGCAGCGTCCAGACCAGCACATGCACGGGCCATTCGGGAAAGGGACGCGACCGAGCAGCGCTCATTGATTGGGGGCGTCAGCGGTGGGGTATTTCTGGGCCAGATAGGTCAGGATTTCCGGGAAAAACTGCGCGAACGTGCGGGCGCGGCGCTGGCCAAGATACTGCGTCGTAATCACGTCGGCAATGTCGCCGGCGTACTGGAAATCGCCGACTAGCTCCTGGGCTGCCTGTTTGCGTGCTTCTTTCGGGCTTAGATGCTGCCGGAATAGGGCAATCACAATGCCGCGTACTAGGTTCTCGTCGAAGCAGTGAGCCCAATCGTTAACGTTATTATGCTTCATGCCAGCGTCGGCCTGGTTGAACAGGTACGCTAACTTATTAATTTGGGGCTGGTACTGCTGCTGCAGGGCGTAGGTATAAATATGGCTGCCTTCGTGCCAGACTAGGTCCACGGCTTTGGCCCCGAGGCTAAAGGCCGGGATACTGCTGTCCGTCGATTTAGAATCCATAAAACCCATGTTATACACCACCTGACCCGCATAGCGAGGATTGAGCTGCTGGGCCATGATGGCATGGGCGCCCCAGCTATTGAGCGGGTCGAGGCAAATCGTCCAGTGGGCCGCGGGGGTAGAAAACCGGTAGAGCGAATCGAGCTTGGGGAGCAACCCTTCGCTAGCCAGACGCAGCTGGACGGGTTCAGCCCAGGCGGCGTAGTCAGCTTGGTGTTGCTTGTAAAACGCCCAGAAGTGGGTATCTTCGTAAAATTGCCGGCAGAGCCGCATGTAAGTCCGGATGGTGTCTTTACCATTCAGGGTGTACCAGTTCGTTTGGTCGGGGTAGTGAAGACGCGCTTGAGGAAAGTTATCGAGGCAGTAGCCCAGCTCAGGCAAGTCGGCATACACCTGCTTCAGCCGGCGCGCTTGTTGAACGGCGGGGTGGTTGGCGAAAGGGGCAAAATAGGCTTCAGTTGCTTTGGCATACGCGGACTTACTAGGCATGGGGTACTTGCCCGCCAGCAGCTGCACAATGGTAAACAGCTCAATGCCCGGGTGAACCAGCACGGTCACGCGTTTGGACGGGTGTGGAGCGCGGAGTGGGGCAGCTAGGACCTGCACGGTTAACAGCAGAAACCAAAAAGGGAGGAGTCTTTTCATGGCGGGGCACTAGGAAAGTATTGACTAAGCGTTGCGGATTCGAAATAAACCTTTATGCGCTAGCCCCTCAACGCCGATTGACCAACCTCCTCTTTTCGGTGACCAACGCCTCGTTGGCTAACCTGCTCACTGGCTGTCTAGGCTTAAAGCGCTCGACTTCTAAGCTACAGGTGGCGGCTAAACTTCGGGCCTACTAGTTTGACCGAAACAGTTCCAGTACCACTTACCACCCACTGCTAGACTAGGATGGCAGCGGCCCACCGCTTCCAATTTTACATAACGCCCGTGGCTGTTGCAAAAGGCAGGTGCGGGGTTTGAGCAATGATACCAGCGCTCAAATCAGGCCTACAAACCGGCGGATAATGCGGACCTATTGCTGTCGTGGTACTAGCCGCTGTTACTGGCCGAACGAACGTAAGACTTTTGCAACAGCTACCCATTTTATGATAAGTGGCTTTTCAAAGGAACAAGGGAAAAGAAGCCCCCTGACCTCATCCTAAATCCTATTTGCTTAATGGTACCGCATAGGATGCAAACTTGCGGTTTATTGCGGGTATACTTATCCCTCATTGGTTTGTGAGCCTGGCAGACCAGGTGTGTGGGCCAGCGCTATCCAGTGGGGCAGTGCACCTATGGTACCAACCAGGCACCTGACGGCCGCGGGACGGTGTGCGTACTGGACAGCGGTCAGCTTCTGAAGCTACATCTTCAGCAACTAAGGCGTGTACCACCTATTCTTGACCATCTTAATTCTAATGTGGTGCGCCTTAATGTAGGCTGCATACGAAACAGAATCTAGTGAGTCCACTACATTACTGTACAGCGCGTTATACCAGCTAGCTGAATCGATAGACTGCGTGCGCGGGGAGTTCAAGTTGTTGAAGATAGGCGACTTTTTACGCTTGTCTATCAGCCAAGAGTTTCGGCGTTTCGGACGGTTAACCGTCGAAATTGCGGCGATATAGTCGTCATTGAAGCCATACTCTACAATGAGATACGGCAGGACGGGAATGCCGCTGCCGTGTGGCGGGATATGAGTCGCTAGTAGCACCATACTTGTCTTCCCGCCATCGACGAAATAATACCCGCTACCAAGAGCATATTATGCATCGAATGGATAACATGAATTAACTAGTAAAGCACAGAGTACAGTAGCAGCAGCGTACATACACTTCGTTAACCAATGTCTCTGTCGACTCTGATTAGTTGCTGAGAGCCTTCAACCTATATGAGAAGAAACGGCTGATCTGTCATTCAACCGTTTTTCTATGCGCCTCTCGTTAGTTACTATATCGGTCTATTGCTGGAAGATACCCACATAGCCTCCTCCCGCTTGTAGCGGGAGGGTGAGTGCAGTACGTCGGGTGACAGTAGTTCGCCGGCTCGTCGCCTCAGTTGGTGAGCCGGGGCGGTCGGCCAACGTCAGCGCCTGGTAGGGCCCCTTACTCAGAAAAGCGAGCTGCACAACCACTTGTTGACTAGCCTCTCCATTGAGGGCGGTTAGGTACCAGGTAGTACCCCGCCGGCGGGCCAGTAGGGATAAGGTGCCGAGCTCGCTCTGCGGCAGCACGATGGTCTCGTCCCACACGGGAGGGATGCTGGTGATGACCTCGCGCACGGGGCTCGTCAGGAGCTCGGCCGGGCTGGCAGCCACGCACAAGAACGGCGAGGTGTAGGTGGCCAGCGTCGCTACTTGGTGGGCCAGGGTCGTGCCCTGGCCTAGGTGCCCAAAGGTCAGGGGCGTGTAGTCGCCTGGCCCCGCCAAGTAGCGCGTAAAGGGCAGAGCCGCATCGTGCGTCGGCCACACCTTTTCGCTTTCCAGGCCCCGCACGGCCTCTCGCGAGAGCTCATTAGGCCAAGTGCGCGACTCACCGGTCGGCTTATTGGCGCCGTGAAAATTCAGCAGTAGGTGCAGTTCGGCCGCCTCGCGTAGCGCAGCCTGGTAAAATTGGATTACCTCCTGCGTTTCACCGTGGAAGAAGTCAATCTTGACGCCCGCCACCCCGATGTCGCGGCAGTGGCGAAAAAAAGCCTGCCGCGCCGCCGCTTGCTTCAAGCCGGGGGTACCGTCGTGGTCAGCATAGGCTTTCCACACCCATACTTTGACATGCTGGGTGGCCGAGTACGCCACCAGTTCCTGCATGAGCGTCCAGGGGTCTTTGCCCTCGTCATGCCAGCGCGCCCAGCCCTCGTCTACTAGGTTATACTCGAATCCCAACTGGCCCGCCCACTGCGAAAAGCGCTTCATGTTGGCCAGCGTCACGTCCCGGTTTGCCGTGAGCCACGACCAGACACTGCGGCCGGGCTGGAGCCAGGGCGTAGCCAGGCCCTGGGGAAACAGCCGGGCATCGGGCTTAGGCGAGACGTTAGCCGCTATATCACAGTTAACTAGCGTGTTCAGGTTAGCCCCGACCTCCACAATGCGCCAGGGGGTTTCGACCGCCGCGCTCGTGGTCACGCTTCCCCGTAGCTGGGCTCTGTAGCGGCGCGGGCCACTGGCTACCAGCGACAGGCCAGCAAAGTCCGTAACGCCCCCTTCCAATAGGGCCAAGTAGCCCTGATGATTCGGCAGCACAACGGTCAACGGTGGCCCGGCTAGCTGGCCTACGGGTACTGCCTCGATGGGCTGAGACTGATAGCGGCCCTCGTAGTTGACAATGTCGGGCTGGCTCCACACGCGGCTACCCGTTGGCAGGGTAAATTCTGTGTTGTCGGCGTGCACAAGACCCGCCCCCGCCTGTGGCACTAGGTAGCGCCACGCCACGCCGTCATTAAAAACCCGGACCTCCAGTCGAAAGGCAGCTGCGGCCGCCGAGGGCACCACCGGCACGCTTGCTTGAGTATAGGCATTCGTAGCCTGGCTGTGCACGCCCCAACAGGGGTACGTTTCGGCGACATTAGTAAGCAGCACTGGGCCAAAGGACTGTCCCCGGCCTACTACCTGCGCGCCCAGTTGCAAGCCCAGAGCCGAGGGCTCAATGACGGGCTTCCCCCGAAACAGAACTTGGTACTGCAACTGGTCACCCGTAAAAGAGAGGGTGAAGGCCAAGCGTTTATTTGGACTAAGTATCGTTTCCTGCCGGGTCTGGGCAACCAGTGGCGAGGCGAAGACGAGCAGCGCAGCCAGCAGCCAGCCGGATCTCACGGAACGGGATACAATCATAAGGGAGTGGGTAAGGCGCGCCTAAAGTAAGGGCCAACTGCTGGCGAGCACTTAGTGGCACCGCACGAGTTATTAGCCTACTCTCGTTTCCTCATCAAGCCAGTCCCTCCCAATGAATCCCGCGAATAGCTGGGGCGTCTGTGGATTGGGGTGGTCTATTTACGCTGGACAGATTAGGGCGTTAAACTGAAGAAGCTGCTGGTGAGCAGGATAGTGCGTCTGATAGCCAATGCTGGAGTGCAGGCGCTCGTGATTGTAGTAGTCAAAATAGTCGGCCACGCCGGTCTGGGCGTCAGCTAGGTCGGCAAAAACGGCCGTTCGCGCAGTGCGAGCACCTCCGTTTTGAGGCGTGCCCAGAGGCTTTCCGCCTGCGCATTGTCGTAGCAGTTGCCACGTCGGCTCTGCGAGCGCAGGGCCTGGTGGTCGTGCAGCAGTTTTCGGCACCCATTGCCGCAGTACTACCCGCCGCGGTCAAAGTGCACGAGCAGACCTGGCGTGAGCGGCTGGGCCCAAAAAGCACGCTACAAGGCCGTAGTAATCAGTTCTTCGGGTATGGTAGCCACGACGTGCCAGTCGCCTACCTGCTTGCTGACCATATCCTGATAAGCACACAGATAAGCCCAGTCACCATTGGCTAGGGGCAGATAGGTGGTATCACTTGAGGTGGTCTAACTTAATTAGACAGTTGGGGGCCCTAGTTTTAGTTAAGTGAACTTATGGTAGCTACACGTAGCGCAGGGTATCCTCCAAAAAAGGACGGTTTACGGAACGTTATAGGCCTGTATACCCAAAGTCAGGAATGTCTGGGTTACCCTTGTGCGACTACTCAGCCAGTCAACTCAAACCGGTAAAGCAGGCTCACGCTGCTGCCCCCGCCAAGTAGGCTCTAGAAGTAGGCGTACTGAGACCCGCTCGAAAGATGGTTTGTTCAACGAACTTCGGTGATAGCCGCTACCCAGCGGCGGTGACCGAAGGCGTATCTAGCATCGAATCGTAGCGTCGCGCGCAGGCCAAAAGCGTGGCGCTGAAAATCAATTATCTACTTGATAATAAAAATTTTATTGTCAATATTTTATGCGGTAGCGCAAGAGTAAGAACAGAAATTCCTAGTAGACTTTTTAGGGTGTCAGAGTTTCGCGCTTAGGCGCCATTTTCGTCTTATTAAGTCAGCTCTTGTGGCTAGTGAGGGTCACTGATTAGCCAGATAAGCAAGCGAGGCGCTTTTAGGGGTGAATGACACATGACGTTCACCCCTAAAAGCGCCTTAAATATCCTAAGGCGGACGTTTTCCGAAGTATTGGTCCTGCTTAGATTTCCCCAACGGGAATCTCTGTTCTTAACTCTTGCGCTACCCCTAAAAGGAGTGTTTATTTGAGCGCGAGCTTTTGGCGGATGCGCTGCCGCAGGATTTCCCCCGTGCTGGGGAAAGGTAAATCGTTGTCCACCAAACGGCCCTGTGCGTCGAAAAGCAGGTAGCGCGGAATACCCCGCGCAAGCAGCGGCTCCAGCGATTTCTGCACGGCGGGGCTGGCCAGGTAGTGCGACCCGCGTAGTTTGTACTGCCCCACAAAGTCGCGCCATTTGTTGCGGAAGTTGGGGGCATTGACTGAGACGTAGAGCGGCTCGATTCCGTGCTGCTCCAAAAAGGCGTGCAAGGCAGGCTCCTGGCTGAATTCGGCCAGGCATGGGGCACACCAGGTTGCCCAAAAGTCAACGAACACGGGTCGCCCCGCAAATTGACGGCGCAGGAGGCTAGGCAGGGTAGTCACCGTATCTAGGCCGGCTACGGTCGCGAAAGCTAGTTGCCCAGTAGTAGCCTCGTAGCGGCCCAGCACCTGGTTGGGATTAATTACAATTGGGCCATTGTTAGTTGCGGCCGGTGGCGTTGCTCGCTCCTGCAACAGCGCCTGCAAGAGGACGGGCACGTAGGGACTGGTGGGAAAATGCTGCACGTAGGCGCTGCCCACGGCTGCAAACGATTCATCGCTCATGGCCTTAAAGGCCAGCGCTGTGAGTAGCGCGTCACCCAGATAGAGGCGTTGGATGGCAGGCGGTGCGTAGTCCACGTCGCCAAAGGACCCGTAAATGTCCTTGAAAGAGGCCGCATACTGTTGCCAATAGGGTGTGGGGGCGGGGCCAGGCAGCCAACCCATGGCGAGCAACCGGCATTTCTGGCTGGTGGTGTTCACCGTTACGAACAAGCCCCGATAACGAGGGGCAAAGGGGTCCAACTCCTGTTCCAATCTCCCCACTACTTGCCGCAGACCAGCCTCTGAGAGGTGCAAATCTAACCGGCTACGGTTGGCTTCCACCTGGTAAGCCAAGACTAGGTTCATTGTCCAGAACATCAACTGCTGCTCGGTGCCGGCCCGCAGCGTCGCGTAGCAGGCGGCGCTGATAAGCTGGCGGCGACGCACCGAGTCCAACTGGGTCAGGCAGGTCCGCAACTCGGACCGCAGGCTGCGCAGTGCCGCCTCCGGGGTGGTGGCGGGGGCCAGTAGCATTCGGATGCGCTCCTGGTCTACCCCGGCGACGCGATTAAGCAGCCGGCCACGCAGCAATAGGTTGTTACCCGCCGCGTTAGGGCCTTCAAAAATCAGTGTTTGCGGCGTTACCGCCCCGCCTCTATGCCGCAATACAACGGGGGTGCCCCCCGGCTCAATAAAAGCGTAGAGCTGCGGAAAGGTCTTCGCTTGCACACTTACCAGCCCGCCTGCCGCCTGCGGCATGAAAGCCACTTGAAACTGGCCTTGCGCAATAGTGCCAAAGGGGGCAAGGCTTGTGGTGAAGTAATTGAGGTAGCCGCCGGGCACCGCGCGCAACGTCCGAACCGGTTCCCCGGCCAGGTCCGCGAACCCAGTGCCGGTCAGCACGGTTGGTTGGGCGGCTAAGCGACTGATGGCCAGCAGCCAAAAAAAGAGGCCGCCGAGTGATCGACAAAACGAGCGCAAGCGAGAAGTAGGCATAAGGGAGGGATGGTAGTGGAGTGTTCAACTCAGTAATCATCATGGCATAGCCAAGTCGGGTGGTCGTCTAAGCAGGCGTCGCGGCTAGGGGTAGCGCCTCCGCTACGTGCGCAGGCGTTAGCAACTCGCGGCGCAAGCAGGCAGCCAGCAACTGCGGATAAGACCCGTGAAAGCAGGTAGCGACCAACTGCGCAAGTTGCTCGGCCCCGTAGGCTTCTTTACTCAGGCTGGGAACAAACCAATTATGTCGTGCCTGCTTCGAGCATCGGGCATAGCCTTTGCCGACTAGTTGGTGCAGCGTGGAGGCCAAGGTGGTATAGGGCAGTGAAGCGGGTAGCCGCTGCGATACTTGCCCGGCTACGGCTCCCAACGGCCACTCCCACAAAGCCAGCAATACCTGTTCCTCAAAAGCCGATAAGCGATGCATGAGGCAAATGTAAACCAAAATCAATCGCAAATACGAAATATTCGTAACTTTACGAATATTTCGTATTTGCGATTGATTTTGGTTTAAGCCAAGTTGCATTAGTCATTGAACAAAGAATTACGGTAAGAATATAGGGTTATGATTAACAGGGTTTTTTAGCAATGCTAAGCCTGCTGATTCAGCAGTTTGCCTTGGCCGATAGGTTGTCCTAGCCTCGTGTCGCACACCCAATGAGGAGCTCAAAAAGGGATGTCGGGTACCACCTGCCGCTTACTTCTTCAGGACCGCTGGCTCGCTAAAATCTGGTGCCCGAAACCCATAGCAGTAATCGAAGTACCCCTTAGACCTCTTTTTTAGCTTTCTAGTCCCCTGACCGACTCGTTGATGACAGCTAAAGCATCCAGCTACTGGTTGGACTCTTACTTCGTTCCAATCCAGCTGCTCGCTCGTGCAGTCGAAGGCTGATTTTTCTATCCAACACCTTACCGTAATTCTTTAACCAGTTATTGATGCAACCCCGCATAGGAACTGCAGTATCACCCGGTTGGGTAGTCCGTGCATACCCTCCAAACAAGGACCTTGGCTGTTGCGGAGGTCTGCCAAAAGGCTTTGCATGCTGTCGCGAGTCGTTAAATCAGCTCAAAAACGGTTGATAACGCCGCCTTTCGGCCATTTCTGCGCAGAATATCCGCCCTACTAAGCGAGCCGGCGAGCTCTGCAACAGCCACTGCACCTTCTTGAGCTAGCTCAATGAAGTAGCTAAGTACTTTTAACCTACGGGTATCGGCTACTTTTACTCGACCGTGCGCCTCTCCACCCTTCCTGGCCTCTCTAGCAGGCGCCGTATCTTCCCAGCGCGGCAGCTCATCGGCGCTTGGCACGCCGCCAATGCGTCCGCATTGCGGAGCAAGGTGGTCTTCGTACAGTCAGACGTAGTTTACTACTCGGCCGCCCGAACTTGATTTCTGGTCTTTGCTTGCCTTCCTATGCCTGTTCTTGTGATTGGTAGCTACAATACCGACTTGGTCATTCGTTGCCTCCGCTTGCCCGCGCCGGGCGAAACTATCCTGGGCGGCACTTTCGCACAGCACCACGGCGGTAAAGGGGCTAATCAGGCCGTCGCGGCGGTGCGCCTCTCGGCGGCTGGTCAGGTGCACTTCGTGGCCAACATAGGCGATGATGAATTTGGTCGGCAAGCGCTGGTGCAGTTGCAGGTGGAAGGCGTGAACACCGCGCATGTACGCGTGGCCCCCGGTCAGCCGTCGGGGGTGGCCCTGATTAACGTCGCGACGGAAACAGGCGAAAATAGCATCAGCGTTGCCGCTGGGGCAAACGAACACCTGCGCCCGACCGACGCCGACGCAGCGCTGGCCGACGCGGCTCCCGGCACGGTGGTGGTGCTCCAGCTCGAAATACCTCTGTCGACAGTACTCCACGCGGCCCGGCAGGCCGCGGCGCGCGGGTTGCGCGTGATCCTGAACCCGGCCCCGGCTCAGACGTTACCCACGGGCCTAGCAGCTGACCTCTACGTGCTGACGCCCAACGAAACCGAGGCCGAAACGCTGACCGGCGTGCGGGTAACCGATGTGGACTCGGCCGCCCGCGCCGCGGAGCGCCTGCATGCGGCCGGTATTCGCCGCGTCGTCCTTACGCTTGGCGCGCAGGGGGCCTACTGGTCCGACGGCACCGGGGCGGCGCTGGTCGCGGCCCCGGCAGTACAGGCGGTCGACACGACGGCCGCCGGCGACTGCTTCACCGGGGCGCTGGCGGTGGCCTTGGCCGAGGACCACGCGTTGCCCGACGCCGTCGCGTTTGCGTGCCGGGCGGCGGCGCTCGCCGTCACCCGGCACGGCGCTCAGGCCAGTTTACCGACCCGGGCCGAACTTGCCGATTGAATCTTACCTCTTTTCATGGACAAGCGCCTGCTCCTCATTGACACCGACCCCGGCGTGGACGACGCCATGGCTATTCAGTTTGCCCTAGGTCTGCCCCAGTTCGACGTGCTGGCCCTGACCACCGTGTTCGGCAACGTGGCAGTGGAACTGGCCACCACCAACGCGCTGCGGCTGCTGCACTTGGCTGGCCGCGCTGATATTCCCGTGGCCCAAGGCGCCGCCCACCCCTTGGCGGGTACCTTCGACGGGGGCGCCCCCTTTGTGCACGGCGACGACGGGCAGGGCAACACCAGCTATCCCCCGTCGCCCACGCAGGCCGTCGCCCAGCCCGCCGCCGAGCTGCTGGCCGAGGTGGTCGGCCGCCATCCCGGGCAGGTCACCCTCGTCGCGCTGGGCCCGCTCACCAACCTGGCGCACGCCCTGCGCCTACGGCCCAGTCTGGTGCACGAAGTGGCCGAAGTCGTGGTCATGGGCGGCAATGCCTTTTGTGCCGGCAATGCCACGCCGGCGGCGGAAGCCAACGTATTGTCCGACCCCGACGCAGCGGACCTAGTGCTGGGCGCAGGCTGGCCCCTAACGCTGTTTGGGCTCGACGTGACGCAGCAGGTCAATATGCCTGGCATGGTGCTGGACGAGTTGGCCCGTCTCACTGGCCCGCTAAGTGCCTATGTGGGCCAGATGGTGCCGTTTTACCGCCGCTTTTGTGAACGCGTACGCAAAATTGACGGTATTTACGTCCACGACGCGACCCCGCTGGCCTACTTGATTGCGCCGGAGTTGTTCCGCTTCGTGCATCACCCGGTGCGCGTCGATACGTCCCCGGGCATCGGCCGGGGCAAAACCTGGCCGGCCTCCAGCGACCCCTACCAGTTGCAACGTCCCCCCCTGCGGCCCTGGCTCGGCCGCCCCAACGTTAAGATTGCCGTCGGGGTGCAGGGCAGCGCGGTGGTGAGCCGCCTGCGGGAAGAGTTAGTGAAAAGTAATCTATGAGTCTAGGGCGGGCAGCCCAGTAGCCACCGGGTGTTGCACGTCATGTTATCTCCCCGTTGCGCCAAAAACCAGTATGGAATCTACTATACTTACCGAATACGAGACGACTGGCCGAATTTCAGCAGCTGCGCTTGCCCAGTTAACGGACGAGTGCGACGAGTCGGTAAAGACCGGTCACCAACTCTACTTGCACTATCGGCAACAACCTAATGTTGCGTTTGCCCGGGCCCTACTTGCCGACCTGAGCACCCATTACGTGACGGCCTAACGATAAATAAACCATAGGGCTACTTACGGCTACCGGCCGGTTTGGAAAATAACCGACGAGCTGCTCCTTAATTATAAGGCTCCCAGCGAAGCTCTGCGCTTCCGTGATGGTAAAGCAAAGTTTAGATATCATAACTCTTCTAGATGATACCCTACCGACGGTATGCCTAATCTTATGTAAGACCTGACAAGATTAGGTTATAATTATTAAGTTAATAACCACATTTCGGAGGCTTTAAATACGATAAGCGTTGAATACAGCCAGCTCCGACCTATTTCAAAAAGTGCCCGATTGCTAGCTGGTCTTTTCGACGGACTTAAACTGGCGTGGCTACAGGTGCGGCGTGGAGTTCTTCCAAACGTTGCTGGTGCTGAATGCCCCATTCTTTGAGGACCTCAATGACGGGGTCGAGCGTGCGCGCGTACGGCAAGACGTAGTAGTCCACTACCACGGGGGGGCCGGGGTGCACCGTGCGGGCGATGAATTGGTGGGCTTCCAGGTCCTTTAGCTCCTTGGCCAGCACCTTGGTCGAGATGCCTGGCACGCTGCGCTCTAGGCCGCGAAAATGCCGGGTGCCCTTGTTCAGGGCCACAATGATGAGCAGCTTCCATTTGCTGTTGACGACCAGAAAAGCGTGGCGCAAGGCCTGCATCGTCACGGCGCAGGCAGGCAGGTCGGGGCTAGTCATAGGAGCGGGGAGGGTGAGGGGGCGAAACGACGTGATTACCTACTGGTAATCAGACTACCGGCGCGTAATCTGCAAGTGGCGAAAAGGGCAAACAACCGGCCATCTGATTGCTTGAGGTAATCAGCATACCTAACAGCGTAGTTGGCCGCTTAGTTGGCGGGCAGCAGTTATGACCGACACGGCAGGCGCTGGAAGCGTGCCTTTTATCACCTCATTTCCCCTCCTTATGCAAATCCTGCAAATCATCTCCAGCGCCCGCGGGACCGAGTCGTTCAGCACGAAACTCAGCCAGGGCATCATCGACAAATTGCTGGCCGCCCATCCTAGCAGCACGGTAGTCGTGCGTGACTTAGCTCAGCACCCCTTTCCCCACCTAGAAGAAGCGCACCTGAATGCCTACTTCACGCCAGCCGAAGGCCGCTCGCCGGCGCAGCAAGCGGCGGTGCGTCACTCCGATGCGGCCATTGCCGAAGTCCTGGCAGCGGATGTGCTCGTGATTGGGTCTCCGCTCTACAACTTTACCATTACGTCCTCGCTCAAGGCGTGGCTCGACCACCTCACCCGGGCAAACATTACGTTCCGCTACACCCCCGCTGGCCCTGAAGGGCTGATTACGGGCAAAAAGGTGTACGTTGCCCTGGCCAGCGGCGGTATTTACTCCGAGGGACCAATGCAACCCTACGACTTCGCGACACCCTACCTGCGCTGGATGCTCGGCTTCCTGGGAATGCGGGACGTCACGGTGGCGCGGGCCGAAGGCGTCAAGCTGCCGGAGTTGCAGTCGACCGCGTTGCAGAAGGGCCTCGCTAGCGTCACGGTGTAAACGCGTCGCGTCCGAGTCCCTTCCTACCGGACAGTTTCCTAGGCAGGTGTTCCTGTGCCGGGAGCATCTGCTACGCTGCTGTGCTTTTAGTACCGCTCCTTCTCGTCTTGCTACCCCGCCGCGTGCGCTTGAAATCTGTCGCATGCACGCCCTTCGTTCCCGTCTTTATGAATCTAAAATCATTGGTGGCCGCGGCGGCCACCTATCCCGTTACACCAGCCATGCCCGTGCTATTTGTGGGCCACGGCTCGCCGATGAATGCACTGTATGACAATGCATTTACGCGTAGCCTACGCCAACTGGGGACTCGTCTCTCGCCGCCTGAGGCCATCGTGGTTATTTCGGCTCACTGGCTCACGCAGGGCACGCAGGTCACCACTAATCAGTACCCCCCCACCGTCCACGATTTCGGTGGCTTTCCGCCCGCGCTACACGCGATGGAGTACCCCGCACCGGGGGCTCCCGAGTTGGCCCAGGCCCTCATCAACCACGTGCACGAGGTGCACGGAGCCACCGATTGGGGCCTAGATCACGGCACGTGGACGGTCCTGCACCATCTCTATCCGCAAGCTAACATCCCGGTTTTGCAGCTTAGTCTCGATTATACCAAGACCCTAGCTTGGCACTTTGACTTTGCCCGCCAGTTACGTTTCCTGCGCGAGCGGGGCGTGCTACTCATAGGTAGCGGCAACATCGTCCATAATACGCACTTGAGCGTACCCAAACTCCGGGCCGGCGACGCGAGCCCCTTCGCCTGGGCGACCGAGTTTGACGAGTGGGTGAAAGACAAGCTCGACCAGCGTGACTACAAGGGCCTGGTCACGTACGAACGGGCGGGCGCTAGCGGGTTGCTGGCCGTGCCGACGCCAGACCACTACTTGCCCTTGCTATACAGCGCCGGCCTAGCGCGGCCGGACGAGATGGTGACCTATGCCCACGAAGAAGTCGCGTTCGGGGGCCTGAGCATGCGTACGTTCCAAGTCGGGTAAGAGCGCGCCGTCTCCCCTGTACGTTACCCGCCTAAATGCGCCGCTCAGTAAGAGAAAAAGTCTTCTTTTAGTGAGTGGCACAACTAGTTTCGCCCAGTTCAGATAGGTAGTGATAAGTAAACCGCATCGATACCTAAGACCAATGATAAGGATTGATAAGGTTTACTTATAGGATTCGAGCAGCCACGGGGGAGGCTCCTTTCAGTCGGCTTAGCTAAGCAGTAATCAGGAGGAGCGCGACGTGGAGCGTAGCCCTACAACAAGCCCTACTATAGATGACGTAACTACTTGTTATGTTTTTGCTTATGATTCGAACTATTTTTAGATTAAGTAGTCCTTTCTCCTTGCGACTGTGCAGAGCGCGTGCCGACCTTTGTAGCACAATCTACCTTTTTTTCTGCACTCTCATGGAGGCCTCCTCTACTTTCAACCCTAAGTTTGGTCCGGCTGCGCAGACCCCAGCGCAACGCGCGTGGGTCGTGACCCAAATGCACCACGCACTGCCAAGCTTAAAAAAGCAGCTTACTGTCCCGGTCCAGGCCTTGTATGCCCGCTACGTAGCCGGCGAACTGAGCTGGCAGCAAATGCGCCAGGCCATAGAGGCCGGAACTGGTTCGTAACCAGTCCGGGTAGCGGCCTCGCGCGTAAGTCGGACCGCTAGCTCGGGTAGGCGCCCAGCAGCCGGTTAGGGAGGGGATTGGTTTCGGTAGTGGGTACGACTCCCAGGCGCTCGCAGTAGGCGGTCAAAGTCCCAGATACTGGGCGGCATTGAAACGCTTGACATCGTCGAGGCGGGCATAGCGCTCAATCATGGCATCGGTCTTCTGCTTGGTCTGGTTTTTAATGGCTTTGTTGCTCTGGCCCGCTTCCACAGCTACGGTCACAAACGAGGCCCGCAGCGAGTGGGCCGTGTAGACTGCCCCTAGGTGCCGCTGCACGAGGTCATTCACACTTTGGTCGGAGAGGCGGGCAGTACCCGGCTGCGCCGCTCGCCGGCTGGTGCCGCGGCTCATGCGGGTAAAGAGCGGGCCAAGCGGCCGGTCGAGCACCGCGAGCCAGTCCTGCACCGCACGCACGGGACAGTAGTCAGCCGAGGGCGCATAGAAGACAGCCTTGTCTTCTTCCTCCCCGTACTGGTTGGTTTTGCTGCGCCGCAGATGGATGACCAGTGCCAGACGGGTGAGTTCGACATCCTCGACGTTCAAGGCCACGAGCTCGGAGCGCCGAAAGGCGCCCGCGAAACCCAGCAACAACAGGGCCCGGTCGCGCAGCCCGGTGGGGGTGGTCAGGTCCAGGGCCCGAATGGCCTGCTTGAGTTCAGCTACTGTGAAGGCCGGGGCCTGCCGCTGGCGCTTGCCGTGCACCCGCGCCACGCCTTCAAGTACGATGCCCAACGCTTCGTGGCTGGTGGGCGAAGGTTGGCCGGCGAGTTGGTGTAACTTAGCAATAGCGGCGACATGCCGGCGAATGGTTGCGTATTTCTTGCCCCGGTCCGCCAACTGCGAGACGTAGCCGGCCACGGTCGACACCTCGGCGGGCAAGTAGCCAAGTTGGTGGTGCTGGCAGTAATCCTCGAAGCTGCGTAGGTCGGCCGCGTACCCGCGCTTCGTGTTGGCTGCTCCTTGTAAGCCTGCCTCCACGTACCTACTCACGGAGGCCGGCAGCTCGACGAGTGCATGCGTGCGAGTAGGCACAACAACCGGTAACGGTGAAGACTTTTCCATGTGACCTATATAATACGGAGTGAACTTCCAATTCTGAGTAGTGTTCAAAGCTACTATCTTAGTACCGATAAAACTTAGTTATCGGTACTAAGTGGAAAAGGTTTTTTTGCGGGTAGTTCTTCCGCACAGGTCTTAGTTTTCTAGCAAACCAGGTAAGCGCTACTGGCGAGGGCGGCCCCTAACGCCACCGCCAGTAGGATACGTTTGTAATGACGCCGTTTCTGAGAACAACGCGCGCAGAGCTGTCGCATCAGGTGAGGCAAGATGGGGTTACAAGGAAATAGGGGGGGGATGACACCGCATGCGCAAACTAATCTGAATAATCAGCAGGCCACGCAGTTGGGGGGGCTTGTTGCGGGTACCAACGCCACTTTTCGCGCAATTGCCTAGCAGCTCAACCACTTTAGGTATCTCACAAGGCCTGCTACCCCTTGGGTATCAAGTACCTCTTATTTAAATCACCCACTTAGCTTTCTAGGAACTACCTGCTTTTCTTTTCCGCAACTTGAAAGAGCGTGGCACACGCCCCTACTTACGAGTGGCCTAAAGACTGCAGAAGCTAGTAGGTATTGCATACCTACTAGCTTCTGCATAACGAAAAATAATTTTACTACATAAATCAATTTTCAATTATTTTCTTCTGCTGAACAAATAGGTGGGAATTCATAACTCAGCTAGGGAAGCATTTTTGTACTAGATAAAGTGACCGCACTAAGAAGAAAGAGCGTGCGTGCTCAGATAAGCAATTTTTGCATAACAATGAGATTCCGAAAATAAATTAGCTAGGCACCTACCTAATTGCTATAATTGCGTGCTGGGCTACTAAACTTACTCTTATTCCTTAAAGGAAAAACAATAGTAATACGTATTGTTTTTACGCAAAAAAATTTAGCTTTTACGCAATCCGGATGATTGCTTAGCAATTACTTATTTCATTTTCTATTACCATGGCTATTAATATCAACGAGCTACAAGCGTGCTGAATCAAGCAAGTATTGCCGCCGAAAATGAAAAAGATATTCGCAAAGGCTTGACGCGAACTGAAAATCTACTGAGCAATGTTCACAAGGAAGTAGCCAATATCTATGCCCTGTTAGATAGTGCCCCGCCGGCGAAGAAAGGACGGCCAACTGCGGCGCCTACTTAACTAACGGAAGTGTATCCAGAAGCTCCCTATGGCCCTACGCGCGAAATCGGGTCGTAGTAAAGGGGCGGAAGTAGGGGCTTGAGCTGACTGCCTAGCCGTCCCTAGTTGGACAAGCCTGTCCCCAGTGGATAGGCCTTTTGGGCTTTAAATCAGCCATCAGGACTAAGTAGGCAGTAGCTACTCAGGGTGAAAGCCGCTGACTCGGCAACCAAGTGGCCTGAACGCTGTTGCTAAGGCTTGCATGCCCTATCAGCGTCAGAATGGCCGAACGTTTTACCCGCCCTTTCACCCCAAAAAAAGAGCGTAGCTAATACGAACGCTTACCTACTAGCTGGCACTAAGGAGTAAGTTACTTGTTAAGTAACAAGGCAGCAAGCTGGGTAAACAAGCCCTGCTATACGGTTTGCCCTAGTTGTCTAACAACCCCCACCTAGCCCTTGCTGTACTTTTACCGCATGAGCCCTGGCCCCTCTCCCCTCCTAGACTTGAAGTTGACAGGCTTTAAGGTGTACGAGAAGAACTTGACGCTGCAGCCAGCGGAACAGCCCCGGCTGGCGGCACAGGTATTCAGCCGGCGCGACTATTACAAGGTGCTGTTGCTGGAGAGCAAGTGTCTACTTCACTACGCGCATCAAAGCCTGGAGCTGGACGGGCCGTACCTCTTCTTTACTAATCCCCATATTCCGTATTCGCTGGAGTTGCGTACCAACCAGCTACGTGCTTACGCCTGCTTGTTTACCGAGGAGTTTGTGAAAGCCGCCGACCGCTCGCAAAGCCTGCAGCAGTCGCCGCTATTTCGACTTGGCAGCCTCCCACTATTTAAACTTCCAGCCCCCCAAGCGGACGACGTCAGGGGTATCTTTCAGAAAATGCTCACTGAACAGGCCGGTAACTATCCGTTTAAGGCCGACCTGATTCGCACGTATGTACAGTTGCTCTTGCACGAGGCACTGCACCTGCAACCGGCGGAACCGTTTTCGCAGCCTCAGAACGCGGCGACCCGCCTCACCTCGCGCTTTCTGGACCTGTTAGAGCGCCAGTTCCCGATTGAGCTGCCAATCCAACAACTGCGTCTTAAAACGCCACAGGAGTTTGCTGACCGGCTGGCCGTGCAGGTCAATCATCTCAATAAAGCCTTGAAGCAGGTGACGGGTAAGCCGACGAGTGCTCACCTTGCTGGCCGCATTCTGGACGAGGCTAAGGCCCTACTGGTGCACACCGACTGGAGCGTCGCTAGCATTGGCTATTGCCTCGGCTTCGAGTATCCGACTTACTTCAGCAACTTCTTCAAGAAGCACACCGGCTCGACACCCCTGTCCCTGCGCCGCCAAGTTTAAGAGCGGCGCGCGGGCCTGGCTGCCCTGTTGGCGCCCTCTAGCAGGTTGGGGTGGGACGGGTGTCGGACAGGGGTAAACATGGCCTGTTTTGTATACTTTTTAGATTGATTTCAGTTACCCGTCTGGGGGAGCACACCTGGAACTTTGCGGCTGTATTTTATTCAGCATCAGGAAGCAGATGAAAAGCAACCAGAATCAGTACCAAGACCTCGCTGGTAAAACGGCGCTGGTCACGGGCGGCACCAAGGGTATTGGCAAGGCTATTGCCGACCAGTTAAGCCAAGCCGGAGCCCAGGTTATCATTACTGCCCGCCACCAGCCCGGCGAGACTAATTCGGCCCATCATTTCATCGAAGCCGATCTCACCCAGCCTAAGCAGGTAGAGCAGCTGGCCCAAGCCATCCATGATACGTTTGGCGGCCTGGATATTCTCATCGACAATATAGGCGGCGTGACGGCGCCAGCGGGAGGCTTTAGTAGCTTAACGGACTACGACTGGGAGCAGGAGTTGCACTTCAACTTGCTGGCGACCATCCGGCTGGACCGGGCGCTGTTACCCCCCATGCTGGCGAAAAAAAGTGGGGTGATTATTCATATTTCGTCGATAGCTGGGGTAAAGCCCGTGTGGAATCACAATTTGGCGTATGCCGTGTCTAAAGCGGGACTCAATGCCTACAGCAAAGCACTCTCGACTGAACTGGCCCCCCAAGGTATCCGTGTACTGACCGTTTCCCCAGGGGCGACCAACACGCCCCTCATGCAGGGACTCGTCCAGCATGTGGCGGCCACTTCGGGCTTGAGTGCAGAGGAAGCCTTTCACCAAATGGCCAAGCAAGCGGGCGGCATTCCTATGGGGCGCATGGCGGAACCAGAAGAAGTCGCATCGCTGGTTCGTTTTCTGGTTTCCCCTGCCGCGTCCTACTTGACCGGCGCTAATTATTTGATTGATGGGGGTACGGTGCCCGTGGTATAAAATGGGGCAATGACTAATCGTCTCCGATTTAAAACAGGGTCGTCGGGCGACCTGCTTTAAATCGGAGACGATTAGTCAACTGTTTTACAAAAATCTTTACTTATCAGGACTAAGTTGAAAAAGTCGTTTTCGTGCTTTTGTAGTAGGTCTTAGTTCTTCTCAAGGAATTAGGTAAACTGCGCTAACAAGGGGCTGCGCTACGCAACACAGCTACCAGCACTCGCCGCTGGAGGCGACGGCATTGAGAACGTCGCGAGCGGGGCTGGTGCATTAGGTAGGGAAGCATCTGCTGGCCTCGGCGCGTGCGCTGCCGCTGCCACGCCCGGCGATAAGCCGCGTCTAAGGCCGAGCGAACCACCTGTTTAAACTGGCTATGGGGCACGCAGGTGGACTTAAGGGGGCATTGTTGGCAGTCCTTGTATGCCGTGCGATACTGCTTGACCCACGTTTCATTCTCGGTGGCACGAAATAAGCGAAACGGCAAGAGCTTACCGGCCTAGCAGCGGTAGGCATCGACCGCTGGCTCGTAAGTAAACCCTTCGACCTTGGGCTTATAGGAGTCAAAAACGGGAATCTAGGGCGTGCTGCCGCGCTGCTCTAAAAAGGCGTAGTTGAAGCCGTTAGAGTAACCTGTATCGGCTACGAAATCGCGCAGCCTCAGCTCCTGAGCCGTGAGTAGGGGTACTAGGGCCAGCAAGTGCACGCAATCGCGACTGTCGGCCAAATCGGCCTGGATGTGGCTAATGACGCCCGTAGCGGTGTCCACGGCCAGTCTACAGAGATAGTTGAGGGCCCGCGCCTTGCCGGGCTTTACCGAGATACGCGCGTCGGGGTCGGTAGGACTGTAGTGCGTCTTATTGCTCAGTAACTGCGCCTTGATATGGTACGCACCCAAACTCCCCGCCTTGGCTTGGCGTTCGGCTTGGCGCGCCGCAATACGCTGCAGCTGCAAGGCCGTCTTGGCGGAGGGCAGCTCTGCAGGAATCGCTATTTTCTAGGCCACGTGCAGCGGGGCAGCTGGCGTTTTATCACGTAAGCTATCGAGCGAGGTATTGGCTTTGACAGGCGCTGAATTCACGGCTTGCGTATCGCCCGCGACGAGCCCAACGGCCACACGCTGGCTAAAAACCTGGTCGAAGAGGTGCTCGAAGACGCTCAACGGATACAGCTAGCGGGTACGGCTAATCGTCGAGTGCCAGGGCAAGTCCTCATCCACTTCGTAGCCTAGAAAACAGAGAATATCGAGCCGTAGCGCACAGTGCTCCACTAGGCGCCGGTCGCTGACAATATTTTCCAGCCTGCCCACTAGCTTGAAAAGCACGACGGGGTCGAGCCAGGGCTGACCGGTGTGGCTATAGAGGTCCTAGGTCTGCTGGTAGAGAAAGTCCCAGTTGAGCAACTCGGCGAGGCGGCGGTAGAGATTATGCTGTGGCACGCGCTCCGACAAGCGGAAGCGCAGTACCACTTTAGCGACGAATTGCTTATGGCCCTGCATAGCCCCAAGGTACTGCTGGCCAACCACCTACCTCTGCAACAACCACGTCCGTTTAATAAACGTTATAAGCCCCGCTTTACACCTTATATATTTCTTATTTTAAACATACTAAGCTATCCAATGCATTAAATACAGATAGCCCCGGTCTTCTAACGAAAGCTAGGACTATCTGTATTTAACCCTTATCGTACCTAAAATATCATTTACGCAAGGCTGCAATGAAGTGCCTTCATTGCAGCCTTGCAATAGGTAATAGTTTAAGGATGGCTGAATACTCAGTAAGGCTGAATAACTTTTACTTATTACTACCTATCTGATTCGCGCAAAACTGGCTATTTGGGTACCGTTTCTAACGCCTATAGTACCTAAAGTGCGAGCATACGATTCCTTACTAGTATATCGACGGGCTGCTCATAAGTAAGGCTTACCAGTCCTGTAAGAATCAACAGCGGACCGTTGAAAGGCAGTGGCACGTTAGGCCCTACAAGGGTGGTTCACTTGAGTTTTTGTTAACGGGGAGGTCACAGCGTCTACCACTGATTAGCAAGACTCCAGAACCTGTTCCAGGCGAGCGCGGTGCACTTCGCCCCACTCGGTCATGGCCTCCACGATGGGCAGCAAGGTCCGGCCGAAATCGGTGAGATAGTACTCCACTTTGAGGGGCAGCCCCGCGTACACCGTCTTGCCAATTAGCCCGTGCCGCTCCATCTCATTGAGTTGCACGTTGAGTACGCGCCGACTGGCGCCGGGAATGTGGTGAAGCAGGAAACTGGGCCGCAGCGGCCCTTGGACCAGACAGTACAAGATGGAGGTTTTCCACTTGCCATTGAGTACCTCCTTGGTCAGGAGAATAGCGCAATCGAAGGGCTTGGGAATTTTCTTCTGATACATACAAGGTGTTCCGGTGGGGTTCGAACTTCAAGCAACTGCCCGTTGCCAGTAGGGGTAAATTTATCGCGGCAGGATAAATTTACCCCTACTGGCAGGTCGAGGAAGGGCGGCGGAATTTTGTGGGGTCGCTATCAATCGTGGTGGCGCCCGCACCTCACCTAGGCCTCAAGATTATGACTACTGACCGCCACACTTCGCCCACTTCCAGCGTAAGTTCTCCCTATGACAACTATGCCACCCTCCAGGTTTGGGTGGCGGACGGCATCGCCTGGGTCACGATGGACAGCCCCCCGGTGAACATACTGGGTTTGAAGCTTATCGCCGACCTCTCCCGCTTTGCGGCTGCCGTCCGCCACGACGAGCAGGTGCAGGTCATTGTGCTGCAAAGCGCCAATCCTGACTTCTTCATCGCCCACGTCGACATGGAGCTCGTCAACCAGTGGGAGGAAGCCGCGCGGGTAGCCGCCGAGCTTTTTCCCGAGCCGTCCCCGCTCAACGTATTTCAGCAACTCAACGAGCAGTGGCGCACGTTGCCCCAGCTTACGATTGGCAAGCTTCAGGGGCTCGTGCGCTGCGGGGGCAGCGAACTGGCTATGGCCCTGGATATGCGCTTTGCCGCGCGGGGCCAGGCCGGCATCGGCCAAACCGAAGTCCTGATGGGCATCGTGCCTGGCGGCGGAGCCACGGCCTATTTACCCCGCCTGATTGGTCGCGCCCGGGCCCTAGAGGCCATTGCGGGGGCCAACCTGTTCGACGCCGACTTGGCTGAGCGCTACGGCTGGATAAACCGTGCGCTGCCCGCCGCCGAGTTGGACAGCTTCGTGGCGACGCTAGCCCGCCAAATGGCCGACCTTGCCCCCGGGGTAGCCCGGGCGGCCAAGCAGGCGGTCGACTCGGTGCACGAGCCGCTGCTGGTGGCCCTGGCTCAAGGCGACGCGTTGTGGCAGCAACTGGTGTTCCAACCCATCGCCACAAGCAAGATACTGGGTGGCCTAGCGGCGGGTGCCCAGACCCCGGCTGGCGAGCTTGATTTGGAGGGGCTGTTGCGTAGCCTATAGCGCGACTGGCCGCTTCCCTTCGAAAAGGCCGATAAAATCCGGCGTATAGCGACCTCACACCCTCAAAGGAACGCCTCACAGCGCTAGTAATTTGCCGGTTGCGGAGCACCAGTTAGTAACTCATATACCCTCTTCAGGATGCGCTGAAGTGGTCATGGCAGGAACAGCATACGGGTCCTTACGTTGAACAGCCCCACCCTTCTTCAGCAGGTGGGGCTGCCTGTCGTTAACGCCTATTGTACTCAAGTGGTGCGCTGCATCGGGTTGTCAAACTCACTCCTACTAACTTCGGACAATCGCTGGCTTGCTGCACAAAGCACCGGTAAGGTTGTCTATTTAGAGAGCCACCGCTGCCGCTAGCACCCCGCAGCGCCGCCATGGCTAGTCCCCAGTACAGTGGTGGCAGTAGGCTGGTGTTGTACACGCCGAGCCGACGGTACTAAGTTAGTAGTGGTAACACCTACCAGGCGTGCATCCCTACAAAACGGCCCCTGCTCAGCTGACGCCGGCCTGAGCGGCCGTCGTGCCTAGCGAGGCAGGAGGTAACGGTTGTAACGCCGCGCGTCCTCAACTGGTGACTGGGTTCCCTTCCAGCTGCCTGACGGCCAGGAACCGGTGCTTAGTTCCCCAATCACTCAGCTCCAAGCAAATGGGAACCAACGCTTGCCCAATCGCGGTCAGCTCATACTCCACCCGCGGGGGAACTTCGGCAAAGATCGTGTGGGTCAGCATGCCGTCGGCTTCCAACTCGCGCAACTACAAGGTGAGCATGCGCTCGGGTATCTGGCTGAGGTTCTTTTTCAACTCGCCGTAGCGCAATGGGTGCTTATCCAAGCCGGCCATAATTAGCAGCTTCCAGTGGCCGCCAATAATCTGAACGGCGCAGGTCATATCGCAGGTAGTCAAAAGCTTGCGGCTATAATTGTTGGTCGATTCTTCTTTCGTTTTGCCCTGCAAAGGGGTAGCTTGTGGCCAACCCAAGCTCTACAACCTACTTGGCCAACGGATGCTTCAGCCAAATCAGGGCCAGCGGTAGCAGCAGAAAAGGGATTTCGATAGCGGCAAAACGCAGGTTGCCTACGTTTAGCACCAGCCCCATCAGCAGCACAGTCGCCGCGCTGAGCAGGTTGCCCAGAAGAATATTAGCGGAAACAGCAGCAGTAGGGCGGTGGCCAAGCTGACCACGCTGATGGCGTATAGCAGGGGCGTGCGGATGCCCAGAGCGGTGAGCATTTAGGATTCCGCAGGCTTGAAACTCTGCGTGATGCCCCCAGCCGTGCCGCAAGCTTAGGTAGACGGACATAAGGAGGAGCAGGCCGCCGACGATTTTCAGGGCTATTCGTAGGAGAAAAAAGAAGGAAGCGGACCGCACCTAGGCCTTCGTCCGGGCTTTCGTGAAGGTCTCCGTAACGCCCTTGCTCATTTGGCCGAGCAGCAGGCCTGGCGCCAGCCGGCTCATGATGCGCATCACCCGGGACAGGCCCGGATAAATCTCCAGTTTATCGTGCCTCAAACTACTGATGGCCTGTGCAATGAGCTTAGCGGGGTCCATCAGCATGTTGTCTTCTACTGCGGCGGAAAAGGGGTCGGCTAATGGCGTTCGGGCGGCAGGCGCTACCAACTCAAACACCTTGACGGGGGTGTTTCGGAGCTGCACGCGCAGGGCTTGGGTGTAGGAGCGCAGGCCCGCTTTGGTGCCACCGTACACCGGGGCCAGCGGAAACGGCGCTAGGGCGATGCCGGATGTCACGTTGAGGATGGCAGCCGTCTTCTTGGTTTTGAGGTGAGGCAGAAATTGCTGCACCATGCGAATAGGGCCTGACAGGTTAATTTCCACCTCCCGGGTTATGTCGTGCAGGTCTAGGGCTGGGTCTTGCAGGTCGAGCTTGCGCATCTCGCCGGCGTTGTTAATTAAAATATTAAGGGCCGGGAACTGCGTCGTCACCTGCTGGTACAGCTGCCGTATGGCGGCCGGGTCGCTCACATCGCTCTGGAAGGTGTGCACGCCCGGCAGGAGGCGCTTGGTGTCGTCGAGCTTGGCTTGGTTGCGGCCCGTAATGAGCACCGTGCTGCCCAGGGCCAGCAACTGGGTGGCGAATTCGAAGCCAAAGCCGCTGGTACCGCCGGTAATGAGGATGGTGCTGTTGCGTAAGTCCATGATGGTTAGGAGGAATAATGACCTCACAAAGGTCAGCCGGGAAAACAGCGGAGTGTTTGCGCCGGGCAATCCATCATTTGCAAAATTCACATCTGGCCCTAAGTGCGAAAAGTGCCGGGCGAGTAGGCCGTCTGGCGCTTAAAAAAGTTGGAGAAGTGGGCCACTTCCGCAAAGCCGAGGCTGTCGGAGATTTCTGAGATGTTCCAGTTGGTTTGCTTGAGCAGCAACTTGGCTTCCTGTACCACGCGGTTGCTGATAATTTCGGTGGTGGTGCGGCCAGTATTCTCTTTCAGCACCTTATTGAGGTGGTTGACGTGCACGGCCAGCCGGTCGGCATAGTCCTTGGCCGTGCGCAGCTGGAGCTTCTGCTGGGGCGTTTGGATGGGAACCTGTCGCTCCAGCAGTTCAATAAACAGCGACGATACCCGCGCCGAGGCGTTGTGGGCGGGGTAGAGCGCCGTGACCGGCTGAAGCTTCTGCCCCATGTGAATGATTTCGAGAAGGTACGTGCGCAGTAAATCGTACTTGTAGGCGTAGTTGGAGCCGATTTCACGGTGCATCTTTCGAAAAATGGCGTCGATTTCCGCGCTTTCCTCGTCGCTCACCTGGAACACCGGATGGCCGCCGGCCTTGAATAGAGGCAGCTCATCGAGCACCACCCCACTCTTGGCTGGCAGCAGAAAGGCTTCCGTGAAGATGCAGAAGTGGCCCGCTTGCTCTAAGTCCTGCGGCACCCAGTGGTAGGGCACTTTAGGCGTGGCAAAAAGCAGAGCGTTCCGCTCAATGTCAATTACTTTGTCGGCGTACTCAGCCTGGTTGCGCCCGCTAATCAGGCTGATTTTGTAGTACGCCCGGCGGTCGTAGGGCATCACGCCCTTCTCGCGAAAGCGGTTGTATAGCTCCTCAATATTGAACACATTGAAGTGCCCGATTTCCTTCTGGATGTCGGGCGGCAGCAAGGCATTCAGCTCGGTATCGAGGGCGGTGGTGGCCTGCTGGTAAAACTGGTCGAGCGAAATAGGTATCATCAGTCGGAAGCTTGCAAAATTCAAAGCTACAAAACCTATCCCTTTACCTACCAGGGGCCAAGAGTAGGGCCTTACTATGTAGCTTCGCGCCCGCTGTACTAGCGAAAAAGCCCCTGAATAGGTTCGGCCGACTGACGGCTATTCGCCTCCAACTGCATGCCAAGCGACTAGTGAGCGGCCTGGCCTTGGTCTTGCAGTTCGGAGTAAGCAAAAGCTAAAGTCAGGGTCTGAAGAAGTCATTTGGGAATGGGCGAATAGAACAAAGGCGCGGAAGCATTTTACAAACCAATGTTCAAGAAACGTCTCAGCCTACTTCTAGTCAGTTGCGGAAAGAGCGCTGCACTTCTGGGGTAAGCGTACTTGCTCGCGCGTCCTATTTGAAGAGTTGGGCGAGCTTCGCTGGCAGCTCGTCACCGCGCAGGTTGGTAGCCACGATGTTACCCGCCGGGTCAATGAGAAAATTCTGTGGGATGGCCCGCACCTGATAGCGCTTGGCCGCAGCATTGTCGAAGCCCAACAGGTCCGAGACGTGGGTCCAGGGGAGTTGGTCAGCCTGAATGGCGGCCAGCCACTGGGCGCGGCTGCGCGGCTCGTCCAGCGAGATGCTGACGATATCGAACCCTTTGACCTGGTAAGCATGGTAAGCGGCGACTAAGGTCGGGTTCTCGGCCCGGCAGGGCACGCACCATGAGGCCCAGAAGTCGACCAGCACGTACTTGCCCCGGTAGTCCTGCAGCGACACCGAACGGCCCTCGGGCGTGGGCTGGGTGAAGTCTGGGGCAGGTCGCCCGCTGGCGAAGTTCTGACTCGCCGCCAGCAACTGGGCGTAGGCTTGGCCGGCGGGGCTGGCCTGCACGGCCGGCGTTAAGCTGGCAAATAAGGGGGCCATCCGCTCGTAGTTGGGGCTGGGTCCGCCGAGCTCGCGCAGCAGGGCGAGACTTTCCAGGGACCCGGGGTTGGCCTTGATAAAAGCGTGGTGACGCTGGCTGCGCTCGTGGTCGCGCTGGACCTGTTGGGCCAGTTGATACTTGTCCATCGCTCGCGCGATGGCGAGCGTATCCCCCGCCGGGGCGGTGTCCATCGCCTGCTTGACTACGTGCAGTAGGGCCGCATAGTCCTGGCCGGCCAGACTTTGGCGGATGGAGGCGGCCAAGGCCTGAAAGAGCGGCGCTACCACGGCGTAGCGCGGCACGGGGCCGCCGAGCTCCTTTAAGGCATTCAGGCTCACAAACGAGGTGGGATGGGCCTTTACATAAGCGGCCTGCTGGCGGGTGACCTGCTGGGTCAGGCGGGCTAACTGCGCCTGCACGCGTTGCAACGCCGCGGCGGTCCCCGGCTGTTCCTGCAAGCTGTCCCGCTGGGTCCGCAACTGGTATCGTTGCTCATTAAGGGGGCCCAGGGCTGTTAGCAGGTGCTCGTATTCCACCGTCAAGGGCGAGCCCGTCACCGTGGCCCGCTGCAAGGAGTCACGACTGGTCACTATAATGGGCCCGGGCTCTAAGAAAATAAAGAGGCGTTCGCGCGGCGCGGCCTCCGCAAACTCCCCCGTGCGCGTGAGCACGAGCATTGTATACTGGCGCGAGCGCATGGTGCCGCGCAGGGTGAAGGTGCCGTGGTTGAGCGTGGCTTTGTCATCAAAGCGGCCATCCCGCAGCAGATAGACCGTGGCGGGGGCATGCAGCGTGCCAATCGTACCCTTAATAGTGAAGGGAACCAGTTCCTGGGCCTGGGCCAAGACCGGGCAGACGAGCCATAACAGAGACCAGATAAGGTGCTTCATGTAGTAGGGGAAAAGGCGGTAAAAAAAGGAGGCTTACAGCTTGCTTCGGCTATATATATACTTTATAAAGTGCAAAACCTCTAAAAAGTTTACTGGGAAACAGTTCCTAAGACTATCCAGCGGGAACACTTAGTAAGGGGGGGGCACCTCCTCGCACTAGGCAGCGGCTAGCTCAAGAAGGGGCGCAGTCCTGACACCCCCTCTTCTGCCTTACCTACCATCCCAAAGGCTACTTTGTGACGAGTCCAGAAGGAAGAGCACCAGCGGTGCCTGTCCCCCCCCCTTTCTGAGCCCCTAGCCCATCAGCCGTTAGGCTGCGCGCAACGCTCGTCCTACTGGCTGCTATTACTCTTGCGTGACAGTAACGAGGACCCTGATGCGTATTCCAAGCGATGACTCCTATTTCACGACCCTGGCCCAGCATGCCAATGTGTTCATTCCGGCCTTAGGCGGCGTGGAGGAGGACGACGAGGAAGAGGAAGGGGCCTGCTCGCCTACCTGACCTTGGGCCAGATACGCCGGTTTTTCTTTCATTTAGCCCGCACCCCTGCCGAGCGGACGCAAGTGCTGGCCTTCCTCAATCACTCATTGGCAGTAGGCGGCGAGTCTACGGAGACGGCCATTGTCCTGGAAATATTTACGGCGGCTTACTACTACAATGAGCCCTTCACCTCCCTCTTCCACGAGCAGCTAAGCCCCGCGGCGTGGGAGCTGTTTCTTACCCAGCGCGACATTGAGCGCCAACGAGGCATTTATACGGTGACCGAGGAAGGACAGAGCCGCCCTTATGCCGAGTAACCACTCCAGGCTTGCACAATAGCTTTTTCCATTCCAGGTCCGGAACGGCTAAATCACACGGTAGATTAAAGAGTAACTAGCGAAGCCAGATATGAACTCACCAACCCTCCAAGAAAGGACCGTGGCTGTTGCAGAACTCTCAAATTCCTTTGACAAGCGGTCACGGCTAGCACAAAGACCTGTCAAAAGTAGCCTTGCCGTCAACTTGCGAGCCCGATTTAATCGCTAATGGACGGGTGACAGAGACTCGCTTGAGTTCTGCAACGGCCACTGTGCCTTTTAGGACCGGGAACCGCGTTTCAATCCTGCTCGAGCAAATTGACACGCCTTTCTCGACTTGCAACTTACTTTATTGTGAGGGCTCACCATAATCTTGTGTATAGCACAATATCTATTTATCTTCCCTGTACTTAATTAGAATATCTCGGAGATTTATAAGTATGGCGCTTAAACACAATCTACTACCTGTATTCATCCTCTTTTGCTTTTCTTGTGGTGAGGCGTCTATTGATAGGCTGGGAGATTTAGCAAAAAATAACTCAATTGGATTAATGACTATTTGCAATAACTTTTTAACAGATAGCACTATTAAAGCTATAAGCATCGCTAGGGCATTTGATATTAACAAGTGCGAAGGAATTAATAGCTGGAGTTACTGCGGTGGTAAGTGGGAAACATAGGATTGCAAAAAAACGAGGAGATTTATTTGTACGCTAAAAAAGATGTTCTTAAACACTAAGGCACAAACTCTTAACTTCTTATAATAAAAATTGATAACTTTTTGCAAAATAAAAAGATATAATCAATGGCAAAGGTGTACAAATGCAATCACTGCATTAATTTTGAGACTACTTTAGATGGTTTGAGATGTTCAACAGATAGTGAGTGTATTCTTAAAGAAAATGACGAATACTTATGGGTAAAAAGAATTAGCGAACACTGGCATTTTTATCATAGATATTGGAATTAAATACTTGCTATTTCAAGCATATTTAGGTTTATATGGAAAAGTGCGTCAAATGAAGCATTGGCTTTTTTAAAACAATCCAGTAAACAAGCCACTGTCACAGAAGACGAAGGTCACCTTGTCAAATGATTATGGCCGACTAAGACGTTTTAAGAGGTTCGTTTACAAAATGTGACAAGACCGACTATTAGCTAGGTCGAACAAGGAATTAACACGAAGCCCTTCCTGGGTCAATAGATACTAACCTAGCGAGCTAAGCTCAGCAGGCGCGGCAATTATTGCTGGGGGTGCCACTGCGCCAGCCCAACGACATCCGACCTGACACGGCGGCGCCAAGCCTTGCCGTATGTCGCTTGTAGGTAAGCAAATATGCGCGCATTATAAGCGCGCATGGACACTAGGGTTGAGGAAGTGCAGCCCATTTCAAAGTATTCCACCTGGAACTGTCGTTCAAATGCGGCGTCCGTAGTAATCACTACGGGGGCTCCCCCACTGGCTAGAATCAAAAATGGAGTGCCGGCCTGGATATCCCGCTCTGCAAGCACCGTCGCTGCGGTACCTGAAGGACCGTCTGGCAGCTAGTTTAACTGTTGGCAGCCGCACTGATTCATGCGAGCAGAACGGGCCAGTGTAGTAGAGTCTACTTGGGCCCAACTAGGCAGCGAAACCAAGCAGCAGGTAAACAAGGTGAGCCATTTCATGCAGTAAAGCTATGATTCAGAGAGCCTACAATTAGCATTAAACCCTAATGCCTTCTTACTGATTTAAAATAACTTACACTTGTGAAGCTACGCAAATACTAAGAACAAGACATTACCTAGTGGGAGATAGTAATTAAACTTGTTTCCGGTTCTAGAAAAATTCCCTTGACATAATCTGGCTTCTTGGACAAGCCTCGGAAAAATTATGTTTTTTGGCTACCCAACCTACACGCTTAGTATTGTGCTTTTTAAGGTATCAAAGAGATAGGAGTTGAGTAATATCGTACAAATTCGTTGCATGATATTACTCAACTCCTGAGGATAATACACCGCTTTGAAGAGCCTAGAACGGCCGACCTATTTGCCTCTCACTCTGCTCGCAGGCTCAGCACGGGGTTGCGGCGGGCAGCTCGCCAGGCCTGCATGCTTACGGTGAGCCAGGCAATGAGCAGGGCCCCTATTCCGGCGGCTGCAAAGTACCACCACTGCCACGCCACGTGGTAGGCAAAGCCTTCCAACCACCGCTGTAGGAGCAGGTAGCTCAGCGGCAGCGCCAGCACGATGGCTACAACGACCAGCCAGGTCAGGCTGCTGGTTAACAGCCAGACGATACCCAGTTCGCTTGCGCCCAACGCCTTGCGGATGCCGATTTCCTTGCGCCGACGCTCGGCCGTGAAGGCAGCTAGCCCCAGCAGGCCCAAGGCAGAAATGAGAATGGCTAGCCCGGCGAAGTAGCGTGCAAGCACTGCCACCCGCCGCTCGGCCACATACTGGGCCTGGTAGTCAGTATCCAGAAACGTGTAGTCGAGCGTAAAGCCGGGGTTGTAGGCGGCGTACAGTTGTTGAAGCCGCGCAATCGTGGCCTGCTCCGCGTTGGGCTGGAGCTTCACGAGCACGGTGTTAATCGTGGGGTCGAGTTGGAGGCGGAGGGGTTTGATTTTTTCGTGTAGTGACTCATAGTGAAAGTCACGGACCACGCCCACGATGCGGGCCCCGTCGAGCTGTTGGCCGACGGGGTTCGGCATGCCTAGGCCAGCTATCAGGGCCTGATTGACAATAATGGCGGCGCTGTCGGCGCGGAACTGCGGCGCAAAGCTGCGGCCGGCTACCAGGTGCATGCCCATTGTCTCCAGTAGGTCGTAGTTGACCAGCATCGTCCCCACAGGCAGGCGCTTACCACGCCAGCTTATCTCCTCGATGTGGCGCCCCCCTAGGAAGCCGCCCAAGACTGTAGACGCCTGCACGACGCCGGGCAATTTCTTTACCTCGGCCAGAAACGCCGTCTGCTGGCGCGCCGCCTTGCTGCCCGTATCAAAACGGAGCACGTGGGCCTTGTCGTACCCCAGCGGCTGGCGCTGCACAAACGCCAGCTGCGCGTTGACCACTACCAAGGCCACGATGAACAGCACGGAGAGCGTGAACTGTAGCACGACCAAGCCCTGCCGCGTCCACACGTCGCCGGCC